>Ga0209755_10000335_pt1 | contig 89542 bp, 88 predicted proteins | sample TergutCo191P1_FD_187301 | JGI IMG/M metagenome (GOLD analysis project Ga0209755, IMG submission 187301) | Cornitermes sp. P1 segment gut microbial communities from Petit-Saut dam, French Guiana - Co191P1 (SPAdes) (version 2) | ecosystem: Host-associated > Arthropoda: Insects > Digestive system... | reverse complement strand
CCCCCACCCCCTCAAACTTTGACTTTGGAGAGGGTATAGCTTCGAGAAATTAAATTTTCGGGTCAAGGGGATTCATCCCCTTGCAGGGGATTGGGGACGGAGTCCCCGAGGTCTTTCTCTTTCTTTATATTCTCAGAAACTTCGCTTGCAATATCCGTTAAGCCGTCTTCGCCCTCGGCGATTAAGTCAAAGAGCTTCCAAATTGGGCGCGGTTCGGCTTCTTCTTCGTCCTTCTTGTTGTGCGCATCAAAGAGTTTTTGGGCTTCGTTCATGTAGGAATCCATTATGCCTTTTATTGTGCCTGTTTGGTCTTCCACGCTTATGGTGATTAGCGTATCCCAGACTTCCTCGTGGCGTTTGTCAAGGTCGAGAAGGGTCTTTTCGGAAAGAATTTTCTCGGCGTTAAGTTCGGTAAATCGGCGTCGTTTGTCTTCAAGATTGATGGTTTTTGCAAAGCCCTCCACGGTGGATTTTACGCCGCCAAGTTTTTTCTCGCGCAGGAAGCGTTCAATGGCGGTTTCCGTTTCGTACATAAGAGAGCGTACAGTGTCTATGCGGTTTGCAAGGTGACGATAGCTTTCAAGGTCGTTAAGATTATTTTCCAAAGTGCGCGAGTTTGACGCCTTATATTTTTTGTAACAGTAGCGCAAAAAGTTTGTGTAGTAGGCATAAACAACGCTCTTTTTGTTTAGAAGTTCGATTGCGCGTTGCTGTTTTTTCGCGTTTACTTTTATCTCGCGCTTCACGCGGTACGCAAATATATTGATAATCACAACGAACGCCATCGCAAGAATCACAAGCAAAAATATGGGAACAAGAATGTAAAGTTCGGTTAAAAATGCCAGCCCCACAAGGGTTAAAGCCATGATTACAAAAACGCCCACGGTAACGATTGTAAAATTGCGGATGAATTTCAGATTTTTTAACATATCTTCGCGCTCGAAAAGTAATTCCTCTTTTTCGCCTGAAAGATATCCGATATCCATGCGCAGTGCGCGCTGATGCTTTTCCGCGTCCTTGATGGAAGGCATTGCCTGCCACGCATCGTCTGCAAGGGGTTCCATCTGCACGAGTGACGCGTCGTAGTTTGTCAGTTTTTCCAGAAGAACACTGCGCTCTTTTGCCAATGCAACAAAGCGTTCCAACATTCTTTTTAGATTGTCAATATCTTCTTCCGTCAGGTTTATGAATGCGTCCAGTTCCGATAGCTGGTTGGTTAAAACATTAAGCCGCTTGCTTACTTTTAGCCGCTGTGTCGCAACCCGAAGTGCATCGTCGCAGAGGGTTGCCGCTTGCCTAACCGTTATATAATCAGGGTCGGATTTGTCCAGTTCGTAGTAATAATGCTTGAATTTGGAATATGCTTCCGTGTCTGCCGCGGTGGTAAGCTCCGTCTTTTTTACGCCGAAAAGCCGCTTGAAAAAGCGGCCGGCACGATTAAAAAACCCGATTCTTTCAACGGGAATTTCCTCAAAAAATTCGTTAATCATTTCTTCGTTATAAGGCAGAGATGAGCGTTGTTCCATGGTTCAACTCCGGTTTGAATTTGACTACTCCATGTCGATTTAATACCCTGTCTACGTGGTTTATTCAAAGTCCTTATACAAAAGGCTGGGCTGAATGCCCGTGTTGTTCTGATATTTTCCCGAAATATACGGCTCGTATTCACCTTCGATGGAGTGGTAATAAATTTGACAAATTTCAACGCCCGCATAAACGCGTATCGGTTGCACGCAATGAATTTCCAGCGTCCAGTACCCTTTAAAACCAACATCCCCAAAACCCGCGCAAACATGAATAAAAAGCCCAAGCCGCCCCACACTGGAACGCCCCTCCAGCATTGGAACATACTTGTGCGTTTCTGTGTATTCGCGGGTGCGGGCAAGATACAGCGTCCCGGGCTCAAGCACTATCCCCTCCTCGGGAATAATAAGCGAGCGCGTCGCATTCGGTTTTTTCATATCCAATGTTTTTTCTTCATAAATAACAAGTTCGTCATGCAATGTTAAATTGTAACTGTTGGGGTTTACGGCGTTTTCGTTAAACGGGGTAATTATAATTTCGTTCCCCATTTTTTCCTTAATCGTCTTGCCGGATAAAATCATGACATCCCTCACCCCTCGGTATTCTTCTTAGAATTTTTCTATTATAAACATCATGTGGGAATGCGTCAAATGTTTGCATACCGAGTTATATATGACCGTGCCGTTATCTTCAAACACCACGCAGATACACAAAACACCTCGTCAAAAATTCCCAAGTGTGACGAGGTGTTTTGTGTGAAAACAGAGCTTTTGCAGTGTCGGTCTTACGCGCTACCTATTATTGCGAACGCGGTCAAGCCAATCACCATAATTTCTCTCAAACCACGCGTCGGGATTTATCTCATTTATCCGAGAACGTGAATCCTCGGATATTGAATCAGACCCACCGAACGCATCAATCGGTATGCTCATACTTTCATTGTTGATTGTAATAGTGGTGAGACGAGAATTATCCCCGAAAGAAAAACTGCCGATACGCTCTACGTTGCTCGGAATATTTATAGACGAAAGTGAAGTGTTGCGAAAAGAATTATCGCCAATTATTACAACTGTTTCGGGGATTGTAACATTTGTAACGGTCGTATTCATAAAGGCATCAACACCAATCCCTACAACAGGGTAATCCTCAATGGTTGATGGGATTCTAACGTGAAGATTGGTTCCGGTGTATCTTAGAATAACTATGCCTTCGTTGCGATTATCGAAAGCATATCTAAAAGAATCCGCAGGTTCATAATTTCTCCCGCTACCACCACCTCCGCACCCGGTCAAAAAGGCGATACAGAACAACAGTGTGAAAAAATGAAATTTTTTCATTGAAGCACCCCTTCCGATAATTTAAGCAGTTAAAAAACGGTTATTGTCATGGGACTTGAGTAAACCCTTGTTCCATCTGCCATGTGAGCGATAACTGTAAGCATTTGCGTTCCTGCAAAAACTCCGGTTAATCCCCGTGTCCATGTTCTGCCGCCATTGTGGCTGTTCATTTCAAGCGACCCGCGGCCATGTGCGTTCGCGCCGACACCGCTAAAATGGAGTTCTACGCGCTGTGCGTCAATGTTGGTTGTAGCCGTAAAATCGAAACGGTCTTGTGTTGTACCTGTTGTGCGGTTTGATGTAAAACTTGTAATTGACGGAGTTGCAGGTACAGGTGTTTCATCCGCAACGATAATAGTCATGGGACTTGAGTAAACCCTTGTTCCATCTGCCATGTGAGCGATAACCGTAAGCGTTTGCGTTCCTGCAAAAACTCCGGTTAATCCCCATGTCCATGTTCTGCCACCATTGTAGCTGTTCATTTCAAGCGACCCGCGGCCGTGTGCGTTCGCGCCGACACCGCTAAAATGGAGTTCTACGCGCTGTGCGTCAATGTTGGTTGTAGCTGTAAAATCGAAACGGTCTTGTGTCGTACCTGTTGTGCGGTTTGATATAAAACTTGTAATTGAAGGAGTTTCAGGTGCAGGTGTTTCATCCGCAACGATAATAGTCATAGGGCTTGAGTAAGCCCTTGTTCCGTCTGCCATGTGAGCGATAACCGTAAGCGTTTGCGTTCCTGCAAAAACTCCGGTTAATCCCCGTGTCCATGTTCTGCCGCCATTGTAGCTGTTCATTTCAAGCGACCCGCGACCATGTGCGTTCACGCCGACACCGCTAAAATGGAGCTCTACGCGCTGTGCGTCAATGTTGGTTGCAGCCGTAAAATCGAAACGGTCTTGTGTTGTACCTGTTGTGCGGTTTGATATAAAGCTTGTAATTGAAGGAGGTACAGGTGTAGGTTGCGGCTGTGGTGCAGGCGTGGGGGTAGGCTGTGGCTGTGGAGTAGGTGCATGAGTAGGTGGCAAAAATCCAAAATCACTTACCACTAAAAGTGAATCGGATGACACCCTTATATTTCCGTCATAAGCGTGTGCGGTAAGTGTTTGCGGTCCCTTTACGGTAAGCCGGGTATTCAATGTCCAAATCATTGGATTGTTTCCCCGGTTCATATTCATAACTCCGGCATCTGCTCCGTTTACACCGCTAAATTCCAACACGACCCTTGTCGCATTGAAATTAGTGTTTGTTGTGAACTGAAACACCGTTTCAGATGTTCTGCCTGTTCTGTAGTTAGAACTGAGTGAAGCAGTGCGAGTATGTTGCAATGATGGTGTAGGCGTAGGGATAGGCGGTGGCGCAGTTGAATCTGAAACCGTAATGCTTATTAAACTCGACTCTGCCCGTACGCCGCCCGAACCAAAAGCAGTGGCGGTAAGTGTCTGTGTTCCCGTGAATATTCTATTAATACTCAGCGTCCATGTCATACCATCGCTACTTCTATTCATGGCGACAGCTCCGCGTCCATGTCCGTTTACACCACTAAAATTCAACTCTACGCGTTGCGAGGGAACATTTGTCCTTACTGTAAAAACAAACGTATCTTGTCGTGTACCATCCACACGGTTTGAGTTTAAATCAGTGACTGAAAGAGGAGCTTGAGGTGTTTGAGGTTGCGCAGGTAGGGATGGTTGTGAATAACTAAAATTTGGTCTTATTACACCCCAAAAAACGGTATTTGGTGCTATATAGCTACGTGTAGTTTCCATAACATAGGGGCGATTTCTTGCTTGGTCAACATAAGTCATCTGGTTGCTATCCGCTGAAATTACAATTCCTACATGACCCCAAACAGACCAGTAGTATGTCCAAACAGCCACATCACCGGGTTGCGCAACGAATCCTTGATAATGCCTTATCGTTGTCCATCCGGCAGGGACAGTATTTTGTTCACGGAGTCCGCCAAATTCGTCTCCCGGTGTGCCGTATGACCTCGCCGCACCCCTTGGTATGGGTACGCCCAAAAAAACATAGTAAGATTGAACCACACGTACACACTCTCCATCGCCGTGTAAGGGTTGCCTTATTTGGCTTCTTGCCCACGCTACGGCTTCAGCCTGTGTTCTTAAAGTCGCATAAGCGTAATTCGGAAGAAACACAAAAGCGGAAATCAATACCACAAACACAAAAAACATTCTCAAAATCATTTTTTTCATAATCAATAATCCTCCCTTTTAAGACGGTTCGCCAAAAATATATTCAAAGCTTATAACTTCTCCGTGAAAATCAACGCCATCAAAAAGCATTTCGGACTCTTGGTATAGGGGAAACGCGGAAGTGATAAATACAATCCGTGTTCCCGCATTCCACTCAACCACTGCCCCAAATGCTTCGGAAACGAACCTTGCAGGCACAAGCGTCCTTCCGTCTACAATTACCGACGGAACGTCCATTCCAATTCTCATACCGTTTACATAGATAAATGCGTTGCCAATGGTCGTTACAATAATCAGGTCGGCAGTTACGGCTGTAATTGTTTGTGTTGTTCCATCCCAGTGAACATCTGCACCAAGTGCTTCAAAAATAACACGCATTGGCACCATAGTTCGGTTGTCAATTATTGTTGGCGGTACATCAAACGTCAACTCCCGCCCATCAAGAAATACATTTACTGATTGTTCGGCAGTTGTCGCCGAAGTCAGATGTTCGGTAGATTCCAGAAAATTCGGGTGTTCGGCAGTTGCCACGAATTCATTGCTTCCGTAATGCTTTGTATAAAAGAGCGTTCCGTCAGGGTAATAAAAACGAGCAACTGTAACAAATCCGTCTGAATCCAGTTCAGCCACTGCATAATACGCCAAAACACCATCTTCATACCAATAATCCGTTCTCGTGAAAAAGAAGCGGTCTGATGCGCGGTAAAATACGCTATACCCCCTTAAAGAACCATCTGCCCTGAAATAAGAGACCCTTGTAATTTCTCCGGCATCATTCGTTTCTATTTCCTCCCATTCGCCGTCACCATGTACAAAGAAAGGTGCGGGCGGATAAATTATCGCCGTCTGTTCGGCACTTACGGCGTATATGCTACCCAAACTAAGTAATAGAGCAAGCAGCATACAAGAAAATTTTTTGTTTTCCATAATCATAATCTTCCCTTTCGTTTGTTATAACCTACCTTCTATTGAAGGGGTTTGCATTCTTGCGCAATGCGCATTTTCTTATGTGAAGTCCCCTGCGACAAAATTCTAAGAATTGTTCACAGTGACTTTTCACCATTTTTTGATATGCTTTTTATCAAGCGCGGCGCACGGTGTAACAGAATATCCATTGTGTTACATTCGCGCAAATGCAGTGAAAATGAGCATTAAAAAAGCGAAGATGGTTTTCATCTTCGCGAAAATTCAAATTATGTACAGCTACAATCCCGATTTTATGCGGGCAAATCCAACCCATGTAACACAATGGATATTATGTTACCTAAAAAATCCAATTCCGTAGGAGGAAAAAATTATGGCACTCACAGAACCCATCCGCGACCCAAAACAAGTAAGGGCATTTCTGGCGTATTACCGCAACCTTGGGCAAACCCGCAACCAAGTTTTAGTAACCATTGCGCTACACACCGCCCTGCGAATTTCGGACATTCTGCGCCTGCGCACGGAAGACGTATACGACTTCACAAACCGCCGCGCCCGTACATCCATCACCATAACAGAGCGGAAAACAGGCAAAAGCAAAATAATAGCACTGCATAAAAACATCATCCGCGCACTGGAAACCCACTTCCCGCAAGCCACCCCAAACGCGCCGCTAATCATCAACCTAAGTACAAACAAACCAATCAGCCGCGTACACGCATACCGTTTAATAAGTGAAGCCGCAAACGCAATCGGAGTTATCCACAAGGTTGGCTGTCACTCACTGCGCAAAACTTTCGGCTATCATTCTTGGACAAGCGGAATTTCCCCCGTTGTCATAATGGAAATTTACAACCATAATTCCTACGCCGTTACAAAGCGTTACCTTGGCGTGTCTCAAGACGACAAAAATGCCGTCTACGAAAAACTGGACTTCTAAAAATTTCTAAGAAAAATTCCAAACCAATTGTATCATCAAAATTTCTTATGTCAACAAATTTTCCCAACTGCTTTTGCCTATATAAACTTCTCCACTCCTTGTAGCGACTACACAATCCCGCGATACTTTGCGTCAAATTTCTGTTGCGAATTACTTTGCTATGGCAAAATTGTGTTATACTTCTTGCGGGTGAAAAAATGAAGATTGAATATTCCAAACAAGCCGCTAGATTTATAAAGCGCATGGTTTTGGCGTGGGCGAAACGGTAAGCCATGATGAAATTGACTGGGATTAATTCTATCCCCGAAAGCGGAAAGGATTGTTTTTGATGGCAAAAAAGATAAAAGTGATGTCTGTTTTCGGAACGCGGCCGGAAGCGGCAAAGATGATACCGCTATTATTGGAAATGCGGGAGAATCCGCAGATTGAATCCATTGTATGTGTTACGGCACAGCACAGGGAATTGCTGGACGGGGTGTTGCAGCCCTTTGGCATTACGCCCGATTTTGATTTGAACTTGATGAAAGCGGGGCAAACCCTTACGGATATTACCGCACGTGTTTTGCGAGAGCTTGCGCCTGTTTTGGAACAAACGCAGCCACAAATTTTGCTTGTTCACGGCGATACCACAACTACTTTTGCGGCATCGCTTGCGGCGTTTTATGCGCGGGTTGCGGTGGGTCACGTAGAGGCGGGACTGCGCTCCTTCGATAAATTCCGCCCGTACCCCGAAGAAATTAACCGAAAGATTACAACGGCGATAGCTGATTTTCACTTTGCGCCAACGGAACTTTCACGGGAGAACCTTCTCAAAGAAAATGTGCCGCCCGAAAGTATTTTCATCACGGGCAACACGGCAATTGACATGATAAAGCATACTGTTTCCGAAAACGCGGCGTTTAACGATTCCGCGTTAGTTGGCGTGGATTTCACAAAGCGTATCATTTTAATGACCGCGCACCGCCGCGAAAACTGGGGACAGCCATTAAAAGAAATTTGCAACGCGGTAAAGCAAATTCTAACGGATTTTCCCGACACATTTCTGGTGTGGCCCGTTCACCCCGGAAAGGCGGTAATCGAACCCGCCCACGAAATTTTGGGCAACACACCCCGCGCACTTTTAACAAAACCACTTGACATTTTTGATATGCACAATATGATGAAACACGCACACCTGTTGCTCACAGACTCCGGCGGACTGCAAGAAGAATCGCCAACTTTCAACCTGCCAACAATAGTTCTGCGCGAAGTAACCGAACGCCCCGAAGGGCTAACAGCGGGAACACTAACCCTCGCGGGCGTGGCGCAACAATCCGTCTACACAGAAACCGCACGTCTGCTCACCAATTCCACCGACTACGAAAAAATGGCACAGGCAAAAAATCCTTTCGGTGATGGGAAAGCAAGCGGGATGATAGTTAGCACGATAATCGAAAATCTTGGAGGAAATTAATGCTGACACTAAAATGGTTTATGGGCGAGAAAGAAGATTTAAGCGAAGTCCACGCGATACGACGGGAAGTTTTTGTAGAAGAACAAGCCTGCCCCGAAGAAGAAGAATTTGACGGAACAGACGGCTCTTGCGTACATCTGCTGATTTACGACAATGATATTCCCGTGTGTACGGGGCGCGTATTTATTTCCGAAGAGTATTTCAAAATCGGGCGCGTTGCCACGGTAATGACACACAGGGGGCGCGGCATTGCAACGGGGCTTATGCAATCGCTGATTAACGCCTGTGTTGCAATGGGCGGCACACGCCAGATTATTCATGCGCAGACTACGGCAAAGGGATTTTACGAAACGCTTGGCTTTACCGCATACGGCGAAGAATTTGACGAAGCGGGCATAAGGCATATCGCAATGGAGCATTTCGGCGGCGCGAAAAAGTGCGGCGATGGCGGACATTGCGGCGGTTGCGCAAAAGGAGAATGAAATGAGACTGGACAAATATTTGAAGATAAGCCGAATAATAAAACGCCGCACCGTTGCAAACGAAGCCTGCGACGCGGGGCGTGTAGAGGTAAACGGAAAGCCCGCAAAAGCGTCGCTGGAGGTTAAAGTTGGCGATGCGATTTCCATACGATTTGGGGATAAGACCACAAAAGTTGAGGTGCTTGCAGTGAAAGAAACCGTCCGCAAAGAGGACGCGGCAACGCTGTACAAAATTCTTGAATAGAGGTTTTATATGAATCCGATTACCCAGTTAAACCAAAGCTTAATCAACAAAATTGCGGCTGGAGAAGTGGTAGAGCGTCCGCTTAGTGTTGTGAAAGAACTGACGGAAAACGCGATTGACGCGGGCGCAAGCATGGTTACGGTAGAGATTAAAGACGGTGGACTGTCGTCTGTGAGGGTTACGGATAATGGCGGGGGCATTCCCGAAGCGGATTTGCCGCTGGCGTTTGCGCGTCATGCCACAAGCAAAATAACCGACTTTGACGATTTGATGAGTGTGCAAACGCTGGGCTTTCGCGGGGAAGCACTTTCCAGTATAGCTGCGGTTGCGCAGGTGGAAATGATTACAAAAACGCAGGGGCAAATTGCGGGTACGCGGGTGGAAGTTCACGGCGGGCAGATGATTTCCTCCGGCGCGATAGGCTGTGCAGACGGCACAACCGTAGTAGTGTCGAACCTGTTTTACAACACGCCCGCACGCCGAAAATTTCTCAAAAAGCCCGCAACGGAAGCGGCTTCTATTTCCTTTTGCTTGGAACGCCTTGCGTTGGGTAATCCGTCCCTTGTTTTGCGGTACATAAATAATGGGCAAATTGTTTTCCAAACCACGGGAAACAACGACCTGAAAACAACCATGCTTAATATCTACGGCAGAGAAGTTGCCGCAAAAACGGTATCGGTAAACGCGGTATCAAACGATATGCGCCTTTTGGGGCTGATTGGCAAGCCCGAAACGGCGCGGGGAAACCGCAAGCACGGCAGTTTTTTCATCAATGGGCGGTACATCGAAAGCAAGCTGATTACCCGCGCAGTGGAAGCCGCGATGAAAACCATGTTGCCATCGGGGAAATTTCCCGTGTACTCGCTTAACCTGTCCATGCCGCACGATACGTTAGACGTAAATGTTCATCCCACAAAAATGGATGTGCGTTTTGCGGACGAAGAAGGCGTTTTCGCGTTCATAGAGGACGCGGTGCGCGACGCGCTGGAAGAACATAATCTAATCCCAACAACGCGACACGGCAGGGTGAAACGCGGAGAACAAGACGCGGAAGCGGAGCAAATTCCTTTGCACGAGCCCTTTGCAATACCCGCGCCCCGCATGATGACGGGGCTAACAACCCGCAACCCAATCGGTTTTGCAACCCATGGCGGGCTGAAAGTAAAACACGCGATTACAATGGACGGAACGGATACGGAACTGCCGCCGTGGTCGTCTCTCCGAGAAGAGCGAGCGGAAGCTGAACCCGAGCAAAAAAAATTCTTCACGCAATATGAAATTCAGGGGCTGGTTTTTCAAACATATTGGCTTGTGTCGCAAGGCGAATCGTTGTACATGATTGACCGCCACGCCGCCCACGAACGGGTTTTGTATGAGAATTTCCTTCGCAAAGCGCAGGAGGAAACCGTGCATTCGCAAGCGTTGTTGACACCAATCGCCCTGCGCCTTACCCCGCGAGAAAAACAAATCTTAAAGGACAATAAAGAATTGTTCGGGCGTTTCGGTTTTGATATTTCGGACGATGAGGAAAAACCTGAAATCCTTTCCGTTCCGTTTCTAATGAAAGGGCCGCTTAACGCATCATTTTTCACAGAACTGCTGGACAAAATGGATGAAGCGGGCTTCGCGAAAGACAGCCCCTACACCCACAAGACGGAATTAATCGCGATGGCGGCGTGTAAAGCCGCAATCAAAGCGGGCGACACGCAAACCGATGACGAAGCGCACGACCTAATCACGCAACTTTTAGAGCTTAACAATCCGTTTACTTGCCCGCACGGCCGCCCCACAATAATAGAAATTACTAAAACGGAACTTGAACGCCGATTCAAGAGGTGAGTCTATGTTTGCACAATTTTCCGCACATTTGTACAATTCGGCGGCAAGCGAAGAATATCGGCTTGCCATAACCAACGGCACAGAACTTTCGGACACAACACACTGGGTAGCGCAAAAAGTTGAAATGGCAACTTTGGTAACGCTTCATGTGATTGATGCCGCAAAGGTAAATATGCAGTCGCTTTTTGAGTACGACAAAAATACCCGTGAGGGCGCGGAAACTCTGCCGTTCGGGCAAGTTGCAAATGTGTATGTACTTGCAGGGGCAGAACCGCCAACCATTAACGACGCGGAATTTGAAGAGTATTTCGGGCAACGTGTTTACAGCATTTTTTGGCACTTGAATCTTGAAACGGGAGAAATTTCTGTTCCGCAAGGTCAGCCGAAAAAGCTGTTTAATCTGCGCGAGATGGTTCTGTCTGCGTGGCACGAAACCACCATCACCGCCGACTCCGAACCCGCCGCCACTTTCGCAGAAATAACCACCCGCGCCGAAAAAAAACAACGCATTATGCCAATTCACCGCTTCCCGGTTATTTCCATCGCGTTGATTATATTTAATGCCGCAATGTTGGGGCTTATGTACTTGGACGGCTACCACGCAGGTGACGTTTCTGTTGCAATGCGTTTCGGCGCGATTGTGTCCGATTTTGTAATCTATGACGGTGAGTGGTACAGACTCTTCACCTCAACATTTTTGCATTTCGGTTTTGCACACTTTTTCGCAAACGCAATGGGTATACTAATTTTCGGCACTCGCTTAGAGCGATACCTTGGACGCGGAGTTTTTTGCGCCGTGTACTTTTTTTCGGGCATTTTGGGTTCGGCTTTCAGCTTGGCGCACTCCTATTTTTTTCACCCCCTTGCGGTATCTGCGGGCGCGTCGGGCGCGGTTTACGGAATCGTAGGCGCACTGTTCATCTACACGCGTATCACAAAACGCCAAATAGAAGGCATCGGCTGGTATGTAATGCTTTTATATATTGGGCTTGGTTTTGCAATCGGATTCGCCACGAATTACATCACCGACAGCACCGATAGCACTCCCAGTATCGGAAACTTCGCCCACCTCGGCGGGCTTATCGGCGGGATGATAATTGGATGGGCTTACATCGCGCTTAGTAAAAAGCCTAGTAGCCATGTTTAGCCCTCAACCCATCGAATACTTCTTCGCCGTCTAAAGGCTCAACACCAAGTTGCAAATCCGCTTCCGATTCGCCCAGTTTGCGGTATATTTCTGCCATGCTTTGGTTGCGCTCGTAGGTTTCTATGCTCATTATAACAAGGTCACCGTAACCATTTTTGGTAATAAATATAGGTTCTTTTGTTTTGTGGCACATTTCGGAAATTTCTGTTGTGTTTCGCAATTCGCTTATAGGTCTTATATTTACCATAAAATCACCCTTTGCAATATTATGTCTCAATTACATCAAGATACTGTACGCAAGTCAAGCAAGAAAAGGAGTGCCGGGCGCAGGTGCATCCGTCAGATGAAACCTAATATTAGCTCTGCGTAAATCACATCACCTGCGATTGTTATTACCCGTCTACCACCGGCTTCGCCCCATATGTACTCAAAAAAAAGCCACCCATATCTCTTATTGTGGTAAAAACTACCCCCTATATAAAAGCACAATCGCAAGGAAGATAACAGACACAACGCTCATTACTTTCTGCCACAAGCCATACTTTTTGAGTTGGATTCCGCTAATCATAAGCACGCCTATTGTGAAGAATGTAATTGCCGAAAACCACATGGGAAGCCCGAGCATATGCACGCACCAAACGGACATCGTAACCGTCATCATAGAGCCGGGTACGGGTAGCCCTGTGAAATACTTATCAGCTTCCACAATGTTATAGTAAGCCAGTCGCCAAAGTGCGCACACGGCATAGAAAATCATTGCCACAGTTATGATTACATTGTCGAAAAAGATGTTGCCCTCGTAAACAAGCAGGTCGAAAACCATCCAAACGGGAATAATTCCGCAGGTAAAAAAGTCCACAAGCGTGTCTACATATTGCCCAAACTCCGTTTGCTGGTTCAGTTTGGACGCAACGAAACCGTCAACAAAGTCCATCAGCCCCGCCAAAAACATAAATATCAGCGCGGTTCGCAAATCCCTTTGCGTAAGAAAATAACACGCAAAAATGCCGAAAACCATCCCAAGGGTGGTAAGCGCGTTGGGAATATTCAAATGCTTTAACGCCGGAAAAAGCCGAACAAATCGGTTATTTATGATAATCACACTCTCTTTGGAGGTAAACTAATTTGCGCCCAAGCTTTCGCCTATGGGAACTTTTGTTTCTATGCCGTCTATTGTGCGCAACAACAATTCGTTGTTTGGGATGAAGGTGTCTTTTTTCAAGAAGAGCAATACGAGAGAGCCGCCCGGTTTAAAATAGCTGGCAACATCGCCGCGCTGTACATGGTCGCCATCTTCAAAGCAATGGACGATACTGCCCACGAATGTTGCGCCAACTTCTACCAGAACAGCGTCGCCAAAATTTTCTGTAGAAAATTGGATAAGGGCGCGTTTGTTGCGACAGTAGAGTTTTACCACGCGGTTAAGCGCGAGGGGGCTTACAGAGTACAGGTCGCCTTTTATCAGGCGCGTAGCGGTTATAACGCCCGCGTCAAAAAAGTGCATCCTGTGATAATTCGCGGGGGTAAGGCGAATACTCACCATTGTTCCGCCGGAATATTCTTGTGCCAAATCGGCATCCGCAAAAAGTTCTTCCAGCGAAAAATGAGTTCCCTTCGCCGCGATAATTTGCTCGGGCTTTATGTCCGAAAAAATGCTTACAAGCCCTTCGCACGGCGAACCCAAAACAGAATCCTCTTGCGGAAATTCTACGCCCGTTTTTTCCCGCGCAAAAAACTGCGCAAAATTCTTGTACGTACCGTGGCAACCCGTCATGTCAACGCCATATTTTTCAATAAATTGCGGAATACCCTTTGCCGAAAGAGGCGTTCGGCAATACAGCCCATAAAGCCGACTAACCGCCTTGCGCTTAACAAGCCAAAGCAAACCCGCACCGCCAACCGGATTTTCATAAATAAGGCGCATAAGCCTTTCGGGGCAAATTTTCTCTTGCTCCAGCTGACCCTCATTGTAAATCCAAATCGGCTGTTTTCGTTGCCGCTTTCTTGCCTTGGGTTCACGCAACTTAATTTTACGCTTCGGTAACTTTGGAAACTTGCTTCGTAGTTGTATACGCTTCATTTCCTGCCCCTTCCAAACCGGCACTATCTAATTTATATGTAGCTGACTTTGATTATAACCAAGTTTTCTGAAAATGCAAAGGAAAGATTCTTAGAAAAATGTAATTTGTCTATTGACAATCCCTTTTTTAGGCAATATAATATTTCAGGAGTCTCACCCATTGAGGTGCTTTTGCGGGTGTAGTTCAATGGTAGAACACAAGCCTTCCAAGCTTGATACGAGGGTTCGATTCCCTCTACCCGCTTGTTTCACAATTTTTGCGCGAATGGCTCAGTGGTAGAGCATCGCCTTGCCAAGGCGAGGGTCGAGAGTTCGAATCTCTTTTCGCGCTCGACTGATAACCCCCGATTAATCGGGGGTTTTTCTTTTGTCTGTGCGGGTTTCAAGGTGTTTGCGTGGCAGTTTAAAATTGCCATTCATTACCTTGCGATGCCATCAAAATACTAAATCATGTGGCAAATATGTGGCAAGTTCTTATTGAAAAGAGTCGTGCTATGCTGTAGAATAAAAAAACAGTAGCCATCACCCTACCACAGATTAACGGCTACCGCTTAATTAGAAACAGCGAGAAGGCTGTCCCTGTCTTTATTTTACAGCGGCGGTCTTCTTTTTGCAAGGAGAATGTATATGCCTTTGGGTAATTTCAAAATGGCACTGTATCAAGAGTTGGAAGAATTATTCGCAACTGCCGCCGTGGACGAACTTACAGGCGACATGGATATGTACAGGGCAAAGCTGGATACGCTTGCACAAGTTGCAGAATTGCTGGGCATGGAAACGGAAATAACTACAGTAACACTATCCCTTAGGAGTTAAGATGATGCCCGTTGGGCAAATAAAAAAAGCCCTCTCGCCGGAAAAATTCCAACGAGAGGGCTTCGCTGTTACTGCGGGGCGGGCATACTTGCCGCGATTGCGGGAAGCAACCCTGCGCGGTCGAACATCCGATGTACGACCATGAGAATGCGCATCATGTTTTCGTCTACGTCTAGGTTATCGGGGGTGCGACCGGATAGGACGCGCATATCTACGAGATTTTGCATTCCGGCTTGCGCCCATTCGGGCATTTCTTGAATTGTTCGGTAAACCATTTCAATTACCTCCTTCGCTTTTTGCGGCTGAATGCCAAAGAATTTGAATACCCCGCTTGCCAATGCTTCTGCCATAAGTGGGCGTCTGTCGCGCAGTACGGTGATATCAAGTAGGTTTGGGTTTGCGGTGATGAATGCCAATTCTACAAGCACGGCGGGCATTGCGGAACGCCGTAAAACAGACAGCCCGCCGCTGTGTTGAGATTGCCCGTCAAGCTTAACGCCTCGGTCGCGCAAACCCGTTGCCGCGATAAACGCCGAATGTACGCATTCCGCAAACTTCCTGTCTTGGGGTTTGGTTGCCGCGAAGAAAGTTTCGTACCCGTTGGCGGTGTCCAGCGAAAAGCCGTTGCAGTGAACACTTACATACAAATCCGCGCCCCATGTATTTGCGGCTTGCCATCGTTGCGCGGGGCTGATATCTTCGATGCGGCTGTACATTACTTCAATCCCTGCGCAAACTAGGATTATGCCAAAACGCTTCGATACTTCCAGAACAACGTCCGACTCGCGCATTCCGTTCCCCACCGCGCCGGGGTCGCGCCCGCCGTGTCCGGGGTCGATGAAAACTCTAAATGCTTTCATGGTTACGAATCCCCTTTCATTTTTAGAATGTCAATTGCTTTTTCCAGCACGGGCGGAATTGGCACACCCATAAGCCCCGCATTTTCGATTATGCTTACTGTTTCATTTGCTATGGCCGAAAAAATTACGCCGTAACGCACAATTTCCAGCCCTGCCAAATTGTCAAGCTGGAAGCCAACCGATACCATTAACAACATCATGCATTTCTGGAAAAAGCCTTTTGAACCGCCATATACTGCCCGTTACCAAGCATATCCCACGCAAAAGTGTAACCCGCACTGGGTTCGTCAATGGCGGGCGCGCTCGTTGTGTAACAAAGAAGAAGCGAGTTGGGGTCGCAGACAAATTCCATTTTATCCTCTGCGCCAATTTTTCCGCGATTTACAACCGCTTCCGCAACCACAAATTCATCCACTTTGAAAAGTTGCGCAAGCACATTCGCAGTAACATCCGCAGGGTTTGCTTCGCTGCCTTGGTATTTTATACGCTCCAAAATAGATGGGTTTGTTTGCAAAGCCGCATAAACATTCATTGCCGCCGCCTTTTCCTTCGTAAACACAACGGACTCCACCAAACGCCCAACGCCACCGCGTTCGTGCATTTCACCCGCCGTGCCAAAGTGAAGAACATACTCGTATGCGGCTTTTTCCAAAACTTCAATTTCTATTATATCGTCTTGGAAATCTTCGATAACCTCTCCCGTAACCCGCGTTGCAACATTCGCCCACCCGAACACCAATCGTTTATCATCGTTGGATTTTACAATGGCAAAACACTTCGCGGCTGTCTCGGCTTTCCGTATTTGCTCAAATGTTTTTGCTTCGCCCATAGGCAACGCTCCTTTCACAATTAAAAAACCGCCACATAATCGTGACGGCTATCCGTGTGCTTTTTTAAATTCATTTATAACATCATCGCCCAAGGCTAAGATTTCAAACTCCCAATCGTCGATATATCCGTCCATAAAATCGTCTAAGTCCCCGTTTACGGGTACAAGGCGGCAAAACGCAACCGGATACTTTTTTTCGTTTTTTAAGTAGAACCCCTCAAACCTAAAGTCTAAACTTTGTCCGACAGATACAGCTTTCAATGCTTCATTCACAGTTTGCGGATGTCTTCCTGTTAGCCCTCGAAGAATTATTTTAGCATTGTAACTTGACGGAACAGTCCATCTTTGCCCCCGCAACGCCATATCTTTTAACTGCTCTGTTAATGCCGCCGTAAACGTATCTGCATAAGCAAGGACAAAACCGTTTACAGTCAAAGACAGCTCTCCGTCTTTGCCCGTCATAGTGTATTTTAGCTGAGTCACCCCACCGCCCCCGTTTCTTACGTTCCCGTTGGTTGCAGAACTTGGTTGAAGGTTCGCGCCTTTCCAACGGGCGCGGGTTCGGTTTCGTTCCAAAAGCGGTCAAACAATGCACCAAAACCAGCGCGAGTGGCTTGTAACACATCCGGCGTTCCGCGTTGTTTCGCAAGTTTCATAATTTCACGATGAGAGGTGTCTGTTTCAAACTCCTTGCCAATATCTGCAACACTATTTACAAGCACGGCAAACTCTTCATCTGTGCCAACCGTAAATATATCCCACGCTTCGGCAGGGCTTTGTGCCGCAATCTCTTCCATCGTATCCATTGCCGACCCCAGCCCGCCACCGCCGGGACACGGTCTCTCTTCCATTTCATTATTCCACCAAACAACTTTTGCTATGGCATCTCTAAGACTCATCGCAGTATCCTCCTATGGCTGGTCATAGCTGGGGCTAACTGAACTAATACGTCCATCCGTATAAAGCACGTGTACATTTACCCCTCTATATACAAATTCTTTAGCTCTATCGCTTACCCATGCACCACGATTACTCGTTGCTATACCGGCCGCCATCATATCATGCTCCGTCCATCCTTTCGGAAACCACGTTTGACGTCCGCCACTATGCTTAAATTTTTGCTTGTGATTAGGAATATTACCAAACACAACACCATTTGGGGCAGTTTGCAGTATATTCACTTCGATGCCTCGGCTTCTCAAGCCGACAATAGCATGGTGTCCATGGGCTCCACCGGATAAACGCCCGGTCTTGTTAAACTCTCCTATCGAAGAATGTATCATAGCCGCCCTGTCGGGTATCTCAATCCCGCTCAAGTCGATATCTTTAAGCGGTTTATGGTAATCCTCCGGCGCAAGAAGCCCTGCGTCAAATAATGCCGCCTTGGTTTTTCCGCCGAAGTATTTTATTTTTTGCTCTTCGGTCAAACTTTGCAAAAAGTCCGAAGTAGGTTCATTGCGCATAATATTTCCCTCGCTTGTGGTAACTATACCATCGGCGATTGACAGTTGCAAGTTCGGTGTGATTTCTTCAAAGGCGACTGCGCAACGGCACTGCGGATGCGCAGGGGGTAAAAAACTTCCGTTGCGAAACACGGAATTTAAGTTTACAACCGTTTCATCCAACGGGGCGCATATCGGACACACGCGCTCATCGGCGGCGGTCAGCCACCGCTTTACAACATCACCAAGAAAGCCCTGTTCTTGCGCGGCAATGGTTGCGCCATACGCGCCTTGGTTGTACGCAGTTGCAAGCTCTGTGCGAGCGATGCTCATTGCGCGGTAGCGGTGTTGCCGTGCTGCATAAGTTGCCGCCAATCTGTCGGCACGGGTTTCTGCCGCACGGGGCGACATCCCCGATTCCACCCCCGCAAGCCACATTGTATGCCAATATCTCAAATTTGCTTGCGATTGCCGCGCGGTTAGTCCAATCGTTGGGCGGATAATGCGGGAAAGTCTGTCTGCGGTCATAGCTTCATAGTTTGCCGCTTGCGCAACCATTGCTTGAATTGCGTCCCGTTGCTCATTTGAAAGCAATGTTATTAATTCCGCGCCGCGCTGTTTGATATATTCCTGCGCCGCAATAACACCGGGGTCGTAAAGCAATGCGGGAAACTGCCGCCGCCTTTCCTCTGCGGCGTGAAGCATTAACCGTTCCCACTGCGGCGCAAAATGGCGGTTCACCAGCGCGGCATATTCATTCTGCCACTGCGAAAACAATTCGTTTGACGGTTGCCACGATGCAATCATGCCGCTTATATCGGCATAGCTTATTGCCGCTTGCTGTTCTTCCCAAAATCGCACAAGAAAGTCAACTGCAACAGGTTCTTCCGTGTCCAAAAATGCACGAAGCCGCCGCAGGGTTTCGTCCTTGGGGTCGCTTGCTTTTTTCATCGGGGTATACCAGCCCTTGGGTTTTGAAATCACAAACACAAATTACTCCCCCTTAGGCGGTTCGCTTTCGATTGTCACGGGCGGAGGAACGGTAGCACTTAAACCGCCCGTGCGCGTAAATTCCGCATCCGGGTCGCGGTTTATGTTGCCATAGGATGTGGCAGGGTCGCGCTCAGGCAGTTCTGCAACCATACGAAGATGGTCTTCCAAGTTTTCATCCGGCGTAATCAATCCGCTAAGAACCGTATGTTTCAAAAATTCGCCAAGTACGCCAAGGTCTCGCGTTTCAATTTCGCCGTTAATAAGTTCCGGATACGCGGTTATGCCCTTGAATTTGTCACCATTCATCTGTATAAGGCGCGGTATAGCTTGGCTATTGAAAACCTCGCAGATTATTTTAAGAAACGTCCCCATCGCCACGCCAAAAAGCTGTGTTTTGTCGCTTGAAAGGGCGAAACTTCCCACTTTTTCATGCCCCAACAAGATAAAATCCGCCAAGAATGTCATTGCGATATTGCGGTCATACCGCTGAATAACAGCGTTTGTGTCAATTTGCCGCTTTCCGCCGGATGAAACAAGTTCAAATTTCCATCCGGCAGGTAAAACCAACCCCTCGCTTTCGTCGCGGCGTATTTTTTGCACGACCCTCTCCGCGTAAACAAACTGGTCTGTAGGGTTGCCGTTCTCGTCAAATAATTCCACATCTTCGGGCGGCTGGATAAACGGATACCCCGCAAGGTCGCGTTCGATACCAATGCCCTCTATTTCACGCACACGCCGCTTAAAGTACCAGTCTTGATATGCGTTGCGAAGCAAACTGCGCCCTTCGGGGTTTGCTTTGCGACTACGGGTCTTGAAAAGCAGTGCCTTTTCAATAGGAATTGTCACCCGCTTAAAAAACGGAGGTGCCATTTGCACCATTCCCTGCAAGGTATCGCCATTGTCATAATCCCATTCCCAAAGTGTGTCTTGGCTACGGACAGGAAGTTTACGCCAGCCGATAAGCCCGTCATCGTATTTACTGCGCGTTTCCGGTCTGCCTGTTGCACCCATGCGCCGCTTTTTAAGGACAGGCTAAATCCTGCGTCAAGCACAAACTACGCCTGCATTCACGCCAAAGGCGAGGACGGTGCAGACGGACGGCGCGTATACTCGACAATCGGCATATTGGCGAGTGATTTCAGCAATGGTAAGGGTGAAAATAATATTAAAACAGAGGCAAACATTTCCCCCGCCGAAGCTCGTTATGAAAGGGAGAGCTTTATTTCTCGGCTCTCCCTTTTTTTATTTACGCTTACACACTTAATCTTACTTATTTTTCGCCTTCCCCTGTATTTCAGGGACGGGCTGAACATCGTTTTTCGGGATTTTATTTTTCTTGTTGCCTTCCGTCCCATGCGGTTCAGACGGGCTGGGCCGACGCATTCCTTTTTTAGCCATTTTGTCGCTCCTTAGCGGGCGGGATGCCGTCCGAGTATTTTTGCTTATCATTTCTGTGCTTGGCTTCGCGTTTCTGCTCTTGCACTTCCGGCGGCTCGCCTTTCGTTTTGTCGTTCCGTCGTTGTTGTTTGATGTTGCCTGACATGGTTATCACCTCAACATTAGTGTAACAATTTCGGCAGGGGCTATGCGTGGAAAATAACGCTATTGACTCAACATCAATTGGTCGATGCCAATAAAATATTGCGATTCCCGAATCATATGATGAAGTAATGCTTGCGCCGATTGGCTGGCTCGGATTACATGACTGTTTTGCAGCATTTCCGTCATAAATGCAGAAAAACTCTTGCTTTGTTCAACACACGGATGGATAAAATTTAGCATTTGTGCGTTTAGCCCGTGGCTTGTCATTTCCATTGATCGATTTATGCTTTGAATATACTTCGCGGCTTCAGCGTTCATTGTGTGCAACTCTATGCCGAATTGCTCCAACCGATGAACATATTGAGGCTCCAGCCCTTGTGCAACAACCGGAATTAAACCTGCGTGTTCCGCTTCTTGGTGCTTCCAAAATTCGGCTTCATCAAGCGCACGCAATATGTTTTGTACCCCGTAGTAATATTGCATTCTCATACCCCCTAATCATATGAGCAGTGTATGAAAATAAAATAAATCCTGTGCTTGTCTTGATTTTGCGTTCTTCACCCGCCACAAAACATTTCCTATACATAGTGATACGCGCTAATTTGTCATATTTCGGGCATTTTGATAAAATGTTATCATAATTTAGACGGAGGCGAGCCATGAAAGCATTGAGAATACTATTTATCGTTGCAGGAATACTTGCCTTTCTCGAATTTTTGTTTATCCTACTTACGAGCAACACACATCATGGGCATTATATGCAGGCTATTCTTTCTGCCGCATTGGTGCTGTACGGTGTTTTTTGCAACCGAATCCCGAAAAAAATACATATCGCCCTTTGGACTTTATGCCTGTTTCCCGCCGCGTTTTGCCTATTTTTGATGATTTACGGAAACCGAAGCCATGTAGACTTTAGCGAAAACGCCATGATTGTTTTGGGAGCGGGGCTACAAGGAGATGAGGTCGGCAGACATCTTGCGTTGCGCCTTGATACTGCGGTATCGTATTTGAATCAAAATCCGGACGCAATTGTTGTTGTTAGCGGAGGGCTTGGCGTAGGGCGTAATGTTACGGAGGCCGAAGCTATGTCACGGTATCTTGTGCGACAGGGCATTGCACCCGAACGGATTTTGCAAGAAGGTGCATCAACTTCAACTTACGAAAATCTTACCTTTTCCAATGAAATATTGTTAGACCTGTTTCCGGACGGTTATAGTGCTGTTGTTGTGTCAAACGATTTTCACATTTTCCGCGCAACGCGCCAAGCGCGAAGCATAGGAATAGACGCAACCGCTCTTGGTGCGCCTACTCCGTGGCATACCATTCCTGCGAATTATTTGCGGGAAATGGTTGCTATTATTAACTTTTGGCTGTTTAGCTGATTATTAAGACCGAATTTGCCGTTTTTGTTTTCTTGACCTCTATGGTATTTTATGGTAAAATGCAAGCATATTTTTTTCAGATTGTAAGTAAGTTATCAGATTGCACAGTTGCGAACCATTTGCCTTGTGGCGGAGGTTTTGTGTAGAATTGACGACACGATTTTTTTCGCTGTCAATGTGCCTGTCCGGTAATTTTTTTGTTTTCAAAACAAACCAACACAAACGAGAATGGCACGAAACTCAAATGCGAGTTTCGGCGGTCTCGTTTTTTTGTTGGAAAAAAATTTTAGAGGAGTGATTTGAATGGCATTAACACACGGAAGCTCGGCATTAGCTGTACAAACTCCGCTCATTCCTGTAACCAGTGGTGGATGGTTTGAAAAGAATTTGCGACGTTTCGATGACCGCGGGAAAAAGCGGGACATCAAGCAGCTTGAGCGTCAGTTTGTTCAGCATCATCAGCTCCCCTGGAAACACTTCGGGGTATGGGAATTGACCGCATAATCATGCTTACGGGAGACAGTGAATCTGCCGCGGCAAAAGCCTGTGAGGTTTTGGGAATCGAAGAATATCATTCGCAAGTGCTTCCCGAGGATAGGGCAGAAATTTTGCGCACGCTTCGCGAATACGGTCACACCGTTATAATGGTGGGCGATGGCGTAAAGGATTCTCCCGCGCTTTCTTGTGCCGATGTTTCCGTTGCAATGAAAGACGGCGCGGACATCGCAAAGGAAGTGGCAGACATCACGCTACTTTCCGAAAATTTGGATGGATTGGTCGATTTGCGACATTTAAGCGACAGACTGCTGGCGAGAATACACACGAATTATCGCTGCATTTTGGGATTCAACACACTGCTGTTGTTCCTTGGAATTGGCGGCGCAATAACCCCCGCAACCTCTGCCGTTTTGCATAATTTCTCCACGCTTGCGTTAAGCGGAGCAAGTCTTAGGAGTTACAAAGCCTAATTTCCGGCGTGAATGGCATCAAGTCAAGTATTTGCGTTTGCATATCCACACCGGGAGTGACTTCGATTAGAACGAGCCGTTGGTTTTCGAGTTTGAAAACGCAACGCTCGGTTACATATAAAACATTTTGATTGGTTTCGGAAGCGTATTTTCCGCTGAATGTGATTTGTGATACGTTTTCAACGAACTTATTTGGCTTGCCTTTATCGGTGAATGTTCCGCAGAATACGATATTTTTTGCGTTTTGGGAAATGTTTATGAAACCGCCCGGCCCGTTTAGTTTGTCGCCAAGTTTACTCACGTTTACGTTGCCGAAGCGGTCAACTTGTGCCATTCCGAGGAAGGCGATATCCAACCCCCCGCCATCATAAAGGTCAAACATCGCGCCGTGGTCGATGGTGGCTTGTGCGTTGTAACACGCTCCGAAGTCAAGGCCGGTTGCGGGTGTGCCGCCAAAACTTCCTGTTTCCGTTGTAAGTGTGAAGTCGGCAAAGTTACCTTTCTCCGCAGCGATATTGGCGATACCCAGTGGCATTCCAACGCCCAAATTTACAAGATACCCCGGTTTCAACTCTTTCGCGGCGCGTTCTAAAATAATTCTGCGTTCGTCAAAAGGAAGCGGCACAATTTTTTCTGCGGGAACTTTCAAATTTCCCGCGAAAGCGGGGTTGTATTTTGTTTGTTGCGTTTGCATATGGGTTTGGGCGCAAGATGCGATTACTACATAATCAACCAATGTGCCGGGAACTTTTACGGATTTCGGATGAAGGCTGCCCGCTTTGGCAAGGTATTTTGCCTGTGCAATTACTATACCGCCGCGATTTTTCACCGCGCTTGCAAGGGAAAGCTGTTCCATGAAGGCAATATCCTCGCTCATGGTCAGATTGCCGTTTTCGTCGCAGTGCGTACCGCGCAGGAGTGCAACATCGGGGAGAATATTTTTGTACCGCAGCCATTCCTCGCCGTCAATTTCCATTAGCTCGGCAAGAGGATTAGGCTCTATTCGCGGGTCAACAAAGGTATGCAGCCCAACCTTGGTAATCACGCCGGGTTTTTTGCCGGAAACAGAACGCCACATTTGCGGAAAAACGCCTTGCGGCAAAAAAACGCATTCCGCTTTGTTTTCGGAAACAAGTCGCGCCATGTGAATAGCCGCGCCTGTGTGCGCGCAAATTAAACGGCGCACAAGCCCCTCATGTGCAAGGGCGTTTGTGCCGTTTTTGTTGTCGCCGTGGTCGCCGCAGGTGGAGCTGTGAACCAGGGTCAAATTTTTTGGCGAACCCGTGTGCAAAAAACGCTCGCCAATTGCAAGGGCGATTTCCTGCGGCCATCCGTTTAAGCCCACCGTGGCGGCGGCTATGGTGCTGTTATCTTTAATCAGCGCGGCGGCTTGTTCCGCCGAAATTATCTTGCTCATGCCGTCCCCCTGAAAATCGCTTGTACAAGCGGAGTCATCGCGATAATTGCAAGCAAAGTCATTGCCAAATACATTGCGTTAATTTTCAAACAATCCCGCGCCTTAATGTGTTCGCCGTAATAAAGTGCGGTTGAAGCCGTTGAAGCGGGAATTAAAACCCCCATACACGCCGCAAATGAACCCGTCATAACAAACGCCATAGACATTGGCGAAATTTGCGGAGTGGCAAGAAGCGCGGTTCCCATCACAAAAATCACGGTTGCAACCACGGTGCTTGCAAGAAAATTTGTGAGAATGATTGCGATTAAGCACAGCAAGGCAACAACGCCAATTGTGGGCAGATGTTCCGCGACAGGAGCAAAAATGTTGCCAACCCACGCGATAATTCCCGCGCTTTCCGCGCCAATGGGTGCGCCAACGAAAATTACCACGGCGATAAACAGCAACAGCGCGACAGGAAGTTCCTTCGTAGCGTTTGCGAAATTCAAAACGGGCTTCTCGTCAACCCGTATCAAACACAGCACAACCACCAAAACCGCCGCCCAAGCCGTAACCGAAACATCCATCATAAAATTCGTAACGGCGTTGCCAAGCCCGAAAATATACATTGTTTCGGGAACAACAATTATCGCAAAAAGCATCGCCATTGCCAAAAGTGCGATTTTTCCACGAAGGGAAAGCGGCGTTCGCTTGAAGGAATCAAAATCGAAATTTTGCAGTGCGGAAACATCGGGGTTGTAAAGACGCACGGCAATCATAATTACGCCAAGCATCACTGCCGCGAAGGGAATCCCTGCCATAAGCCACTCGGTGTACGTGATCGTCACGCCAAGGTTTGTGTCTGCGAAACCGATTATGATATTCGGGATGGATTTTGCAATGGGCGATGCAATATGATTCACCGCGTTTCCCCAAACCGTTCCAAGCATCATAATTGTGTACAACGAATCGCCTTTTTTCACGCCGAGGCTTGTACACAGCTTATGAGTTAGCGCGACATACATAATTGCAAGGGCGACATTTTGCATAAACAGCCCGATAACAAGATTAGACGCAAAAAACATGAACAGAAAAAGATATGGCCTCCCCCGTGTAAATTTGCGAGTGATAAACCAATCGCTCATGCTTTTAATCGCGCCTGTTTCCCGAAGGCAGTTATCAAAAAGCATGAACACAAGCACAAGCATAAACGCAGGATGCCCAAGCGACCCCGCCCAAACCTGTGCGGGCGTTCGTATTCCTGTCATGATAAACACAGCCAAAAACGCAATGGAAGCCCAACTTGCAGGCCCAAGCGCAATCCACAAATATAATGTAGGAACAAAAACCGCAAGCACAATAACGCCTTCTTGCGTAAGCCCGTTTTGTGCGGGAAGAAAAAAGCCGATTAAAAGCCCAACAGCAACCGCAATCGCGGCGTGAAACAAATCACGATTTTTCATGGGTTCACCATCAGCATTTCGGCATTGTTGAGAATCCCCGAACTGTACAGGAAAAGTGCGTCCGAGCCGGGTGCAAATTCCGCAAATTGCCTCACCGTTCGCATATCAATGAAGCGAAAGTCAACAAGGGTGGTACGGGAATACGCACTTGCTAAGAGCGGCGCAAGTGGCGACGCAAAGGAATCGCGGAAGATATACAAATGTCTGTCTGTTGCGGCGTTATCATTTTCAATCACCACAAGGGGCTGAATCCCGCGTAGAAAAATATCGTAGGGGTCAATCCCGCGGAACATTTCCAAATCGTAAACAGGGCCGGGCTGCAACTCGCCGGCAATTAAATAATATGCGCGAACGTCGGGGTTATCAAAATATAACATCAATTCGCTTCTCACAGGCAGTGCAAGTTGCCCAACGTACACACCGTAAAAATTCCCTGCTTCTGTCCATTGAGCATTAAGCACAGGAGGAAGTTCAATGTCCATTGCCGCCGCAAGCTCCTGTGCCACAAGTGACAATCCCGATTGCGCCCAGTGCAAATCTGTACGGAAGAATGTGCTTGCGTCAACCGCGCCGCAAAGCGAGATAAATTGCAATCCCTGCGGGTCTAATCTTTCGCGCAGTATATTTTCCGTCAATTCCGCGTCAAAACCGGGGCGCGTTCGTTCTGCAAAAACACTTTTATCGGGAATGAACGCATAAAAAATATTTAGCCCGTCAAGCTCGGCGGCAACAGCCGCGATTTTCTCCGCCGCAAGAGCCACGCTCTCCGGGTTGGTTTGCGCGAAACTGCCTATTCCATGCGTGTCGAAATACACGCCGTCCTTGTCCGTCTGCAAAAACGCACCAAAAACCGTAACCGCCCGTATCGCCCGAAACCCGTCGCGAAATGGAAACGCATCTGCGGCGGCAGGCTCAAACCCCGCCATAAATTCACCCGACAATAAATTTTCCGCGTTAAGCGCGGGCATACGTTCCGGCAAACGCCGTTCGCTGTATAAAATTTGAGGCGGCGACACGAACAAATTAATCACGGAAAGCCCGCCGATAATCACCGCAAACACGATCACAACCGAAAATTTTTCCACAACATCACCTAAAATGTTAAAGTTTTTTGTCGAACTTTTTTTCAAAAAAGTTCGTGGGGTTCGGGGCAACGCCCCGAGAACTTAAAACCTAAAATAAATAAACGGATTAAACGAACCATCCACGATAAACGCAGTAGAAACAATCAGCAAAACGCCAACAGTAAGCGGCTCAAGTACCTTGAAAATTTTTCTGTCGGATAATTTGTCGGCAAAATTTTTGAGAAGCGGTGTGCTTCCGATAATTCCGATTGCAAGCGGCACAAGATAGCTCCGCAAATAATACAGCGATTCCGTTCCGACAAAAGAATCCGCGCCGAATCCGAACAGCCGAGAAAACGTCGCGCCAATATCCGAAAAATCCGTAGCGTTAAACAGCACCGCCGTAAACAAAACCGAAAACAGCACATATGAATGTCCAAAAAATCGCGGCAGCTTAAATCGTGACAAAACGAATTTTTCCAAAAGAATTACCGCCGCAAAATAAAGCCCCCACACGATAAAATTCCAAGACGCACCGTGCCAAAAGCCAATCAAAAACCAAATTATAAGCGTGTTCAGCACAAAGCGAGGGGCTTTTACACGATTCCCGCCAAGGGGAATATACACGTAATCCTTGAACCACGCGCCAAGGGAGATATGCCAACGCTGCCAAAACTCCGCAATACTTTTCGCAATGTAGGGATAATTGAAATTCTCCAAGAACCGAAAACCGAATACGCGCCCAAGCCCGATTGCCATATCGGAATAACCGCTGAAATCGAAGTAAATTTTCAGCGCGAACGCCGTCACATACAGCCACGAAAACAGCACGGTATTTTCGTTTGTTGCTACATAGATGTCCAAAATTTCGCCCATAACATTTGCGATAAGAACCTTTTTTGCCAAGCCGATTACAAACCGACGCAAGCCGATTGAAACGTCCTCAAAACGGTGTTCGCGCTTTGTGATGGATAACTCAACATCGGCGTATCGGATAATCGGGCCGGCAACAAGCTGTGGAAACATGGCAACAAAAGTCGCGAAGTCAAGCAAATTACGGTTGACTTGAATCCTTCCTCGGTACAAATCAATGGTGTAGCTTAGAATTTGAAACGTGTAGAAGCTAATGCCAATCGGTAAAATAAGCCGAACCAAGCTAAATTCCGCGCCAAATAAATTGTTCGCATTGATGATAAAGAAGTCGAGATACTTGAAAATTGCCAAAACGCCCAAGTCAATGCTTATTGAAATGATAAAGAAAACCCGCGATAAAGTTTGCCCGCGATATTTATCTATGAGCAACGCCAACGCCCAAGAGGAAACGCATTGAGCAATCATTACCAAAACAAAAATCGGCTCGCCCCATGCGTAAAACACAAGGCTTAACACCAGCAAAACTATATTGCGAAGCCGCACCGAACCGCCCGGCATAGGCGTGATGAAATAGAGAATCAGCGCGACGGGCAAAAAATAGTACAGGAAAGTTATGCTCGAAAATATCATCTGCCCACCGCAACAGGGTAAGCGTCCCTGTCCCAGCGATGCCCGCGTGAATCCCAAAGATAATCACAGCTTAAATTTACGTGGCGATGATTTACGCTTTCCGGCACATGGTCGGGGCCTACGCCGAGGGGATTGTGCAACGTGGTTTCAAGTGTTACGTCCACCGCAGACCAAATTCCGTCGATGTAAACCAAGTTCCAAACGTGCCTACCCTCGGTAAAATCGTAGCCGTGTACGGTTATGCACTCGATGCCCAAGAAATCCATGAAAAGCTGAAAAGTTTCCGCAAACCCAAAGCAAATAGCCAATTGATAAAAAATCAAGCCGTAAGGATTTTCGTTGTGGGGGTTGGGGCTTGCGTCGGGCGCGTTACTTAGAAATTCGGGGTCGTAAACGGAATGAATTACTATCCAACGCAGAATTGCTAATTTCTGTTCAAGCTCGGTCATGTCGGGGGAAATAAGCAGGTCGATAATGTTTAGATATTCGTAGAAAATTCGGCGGTTCATGGGGGAAAGCTCGGAGGTGTCGCCGACTTCAAGTGCGCGTAAAATAGCTGCACGGTTGTATCTGTCGGGCGGGGACGGGGGAGCTTCAGGGGTTTCTTCGTATGGTTCGGATTCTGTTTCTTCATATGAGTAAGGCTCTTCATTTGCGGGAAGAGTGTCCGGTTCGTCTGCATACGGTATATGCGGAGTTTCTTCATATATATGGGGTTCTTCACGGGGCGGGGTTTCTACGGGGGTTTCTTCATGTGCGGGGATTTCTTCCACCGGTTCGGCGCGACTCACGGGGCTATCCGAAAACATGGACGAAAATGTTGCTTCCGCGCCTTGCGGGTCTTCGGTAATTAGCAGTGCCACATGATTTCCGCTTGCAATGGCTATGCTGTTTCCCAAAATTCCTGCCTGCACGGGTGCGTATGACGCAAAAATAATTCTGCGGCGGTTTGCGTATTCCGCAAGCAAATTTCTCACTGTTGGCGCGTCATTTTCGTCGGCAAGTAGTAAAATCGCAATTTCGTCTACGATTACGCCACCTGCGTAAAAAATTACTCCGTCCAAAATTTCGATTTCCGTAGTGTCAATTTGATACCGCTCGGTGAGATAGTCCCAAAAAAATTCGCCGTCGGGGGTGAGTGAATTTAGACGCGAGATATCCGTTTGTGCGGCAATAATTTGTTCCGCAATTTCGTAAGAGGTGTACGCCGTATACAGCGCACCCGTCATGCTTGCTTGACCTGTGGTACACGCCGTAAAAAGCAATATCACCGCGAACAAGACCCCTGTAAATTTCGACTTCATTTTTCCCGAACCCCTCTTCAAAAAATATGTATGGCGGCAAGAAGAACCGCCGTTTATTATGCGTTTATGGTTATGGCTTGTGTTGCCGGATTCCAGTCCACGCCCGCGCCGAAAAATTCACTTACGAAGCGGAGCGGAACCATTGTGCGCCCACCGTAAAGCATGGCGGCAACATCCATTCCGGGCAATGTTTCACCGATTCTAAACGAAACATCATCGCCGTTATGGGCAATAGTTACCGTTTGCGTGGTGGGTTCCCAATCTATTTCCGAGCCGAAGCTGTCGGAGAAGAAGCGTACGGGAACCATTGTTCTGCCGCCGTAAAGCATTGGTGCAACGGCCATTTCGCCCGTTACTCCGTTGTTTGTATACACAAGTGAGCCAACCGTAAGCCTAATGCGTATATCTGCGGCGGGAACTTCAATTACGGGTGCTTCGATTACAGGTGCTTCAACGGCAGAATCCACCACGGGTTCTTCCTGTGGTTCAATTTCTTCAACTTCTTGCGCTGCGGGAATTGGCATGGGTGCATCTGCAACCGCAAACATAACGGTGTATTCCGCATCCAAGGCAGTTACCTCGAAAGTGAGAACAAGCTCGTATGATTCGGGCAACATTGTTTCCGTCGTGCCACCCAAATGTGCCACACCCACACGAAGATTTGCAACTTCTGCGGCAGTAAAGCCACGCCCCGATAAATCCACCGACATTTCAATTGCGCCGATAGCGTCCGTAAATTCCTCGCCGTCTACCGAAACAAGCACCATAAGAGGGCGGTTGAACACGCCGTTTGCCAATGCAGCCGTGTCGTCGTCACCCGTAACTATGCGAATTTCAATTTCATCTTCAATGTTCAGCCGTGCAAGATTGGAAAACACTACGCTAACCGCGCCGCCCTGTACCGTAAGAGATTCCTCGGCTTCAATAAGCGTATCCACTGTGTCACCGCTTAAACGTAGCGTGCTAACCGCACGGGAAAGCACAAACCCGACCTCGCGCTCTGCATCTAAAAGCTGCTCCACAATGATTGCATTTGTTTCAGCCAATGCCGCCGCAGGAATATTGCCTTCGATACGGGCAATGTCTGTAGGGCGAACAGGCCTTGCCGCACCCCAAAAAGCATCACCACTACCATCACCGGGTTCGGGAGCGGGAAGTGAAGGCCCGGGCGCAGGAAGCGAAGGCGCACCGCCACCGGGAGCCCCACCATCTTTTCCGCCGCCGCCATCTTTACCTTCACCGTCACCTGCACCGGCGAACGCAGACGAAGCCCCGAAAACGATTATCAAAAGTGCAATAAGCCCGATAACCGCAAACCTAAAAAAGCCTTTCTTAGTTGCTTGCATGATAAAATATCCTCCTTTTTCGCTCATTCACTCGCCGTTCAAATATGTAGAACAGTAATGAACGGGTCGAGTTATGAATAACTAACTCGCTTCGTGCTTGTTATACCACACTAACTTTTGCCGTGTCAATAGATTGAATGAAATTGTGTGAAATTTATGTGAAATTTATTGTTGACAATTTTATGAATTTAATGTTAGCATGGTCTAACTTAGGTTTGGCTAACCATACAAGAGGGGGTGCGCACCGCAAAAAACCAGCTACAAAAAAATTTAGAAAGGTCAGGTAATTGTACATGATTAAAACAGTATTCAGGGTTAGAGGGAGAGTTACTGCCTTCTTGCTTGCTCTGGCAGTCGTATTTTCAAACGTATCGTTTGTTTATGCCGCCCCGCTTGAGCCGAATGAAGAGGTCGTTGTTGTGGAATATACCCCCAATGATGACTACGGTGTTGACGAAAATCTCAATGCTGAAGAAAACGACAATGACGGCGAAGCCAACTACGCTGATGATGAAGCGGACGAAGATTGCGAAGCCGGACATGAATACCCCGAAGAAGACGAAGCAAACGACGACGAAGCAGATTACGAAGCAGCCTACGAAGATGAATACGACGATGAAGATTACTTATTAGTTCCTATGTCAGCTTCGACTTTGACCGACGGCACATTCACGGTAGAAACACCCGGTTACTTCCACCGCAACCCGTTCCCCAAACAAGGCGGAGATTTCCTTGTGTTGAACGTTACAGTTGCAAGCGGTGCAATCAGCGCGATTTCGGTAGTTTCTCACCGCGAAAGAGAAGTTCCAATGGGGCCTACCCTTGGCGTAACAAGACAGGGTTCTCCGTGGAACGAGGTATCTTTGCCCGCAAATAACCCTTGGTGGAACACGTTTGTTGGCATGAGCACAATTGAGGCGGTAATGGCTGTACCCGTTCTTTACGGTTATTTTGGCGGAACGGCGGCTGACCCTACGCAAGCTCTTAACCATTCCTCTGTTGCGATTAGAGATGCAATTGTTATCGCATTGCAAATGTCGGCAAGCACCTATGTACCGCGTGTATCTTTTGCCGAGGGTGACGGAACTGCACAATCGCCCTTTATTATTAGAACCGCTGCCGATATGCAAATGATTGCATATTTGGTAAACAACGAGGACGTTGTACTTGCGTCTGCGTACAATGCGGCACATTACAGACTTGGCGCAAACATTGACCTTGGCGGCATTAACTGGGTTCCCATAGGACACGGCACAGGAAATAACCGTTTCTTCGGAACTTTTGACGGCGCAGGGCATACCATTTCAAACCTTACAATCCATATCAACGACACCGAAATCCGCACAGGCGGCTTTATCGGAATTGGTTTGTTCGGCGTGTTTGGCATGAACGCACGTTTTACAAACCTTGGACTTGTTAATGTAGACATTAACGCAAATTTGCGATTCCAAGGTGCAGGCCATAACGCCGCAATTGGCGCGGGCGCACTTTTGGGAAGCAGTCTTAACGGCGGTGTTGCGCCGCATTATGTACTTGTGGACAATGTGTTTGTTGACGGCGGAAGGGTTCGTGTTACCAACACAATAGACCCCGACGCTCCCGGCGCAGGTAATGCAAATATTATGATTGGCGGCCTTGTTGGATGTATTGCGGGGATTCGCTCTTCGGTTACAAACAGCTGGGCAGATGTAACAGTTTACGGCAGAGGCGAATATACAGCTGTAATCGCGGGCGGTCTTATCGGCGTTAGCGGTCATGCAGGTTCGCACAACCGTTCCGAAATGCTTTTCTTCGGCGCAAACCTTGCTTCCTTCGGTGATGTGTACTCCTATGGTGGTGCGCAAGGTAAAGCCGGTGCGTTGGGCGTTGCCGGCGGTCTTATTGCAACCCTCAACGGCGTAGTTTACAACTCTTTTGCTACAGGAAATGTAACAGGCAACGGACAACAAGTAGGCTTGATTGCAGGACGCATGAACAGAGGTATTGCCTACAACGTATTCTACAACCAAAACGCAACCGTGAGCCGCCGCCGCTTGTTGATTTACCCCGACCCGAACGCGGGAACATGGGTAGCCGACAACAACCCCACAGCAAACAGGGGCGTTGCGTGGCTAATTAACGTAAACCTTCCCGCTTATGCGGGTGCGGCAAACAGCCCACGCCCCGGCGGAATCATGCACAATGTAGCAGCAAGACCCGCCACGCAAATGGCAACGGATGCTTTTGTGCAAGAACTTAACGCAAATATGTCACAATCTGCACTTAACGCACTTAACACGTTTTTACTTTCGTCAACAGTTTTAGCACCAAGCCCCACAGGTATTCTTATTGAAGTTTCACAAGATGCCGTTGCGGGTTACACTGCAAGATTTAGTAACAACTGGCAACCGTGGTCACGGGATTTGCTTTTGGGCAGAACAGTGGATTTGAACAACGCCACTTTCCGTGTGCAAGCACCCGGTTACTTCCATCGTAATCCGTTCCCCAAGCAAGCGCCCGATTTCCTTGTGCTTGATGTAACAATCACCGATGGCGCAATTAGTGCGATAACCGTGGTTTCTCACAACGAAAGAACGCAACCGCTTGGGCCTACTCTTGGCGTTGAAAGAACCGGCTCTCCGTGGCTTTATGTATCACAGCCCGCCAATAATCCTTGGTGGAACAACTTTATTGGTTTGCGTACCATTGCCGCAGTGCAAGGCGTACCAAACGTACCCGGCGCAGAATACACTTCACAAGCGTTCAAAGAAGCCATTATTATTGCGCTGCAACAATCGGCAAGCACCTATGTACCGCGTGTATCTTTTACCGAAGGTGAAGGAACGGCGGCTTCTCCCTTTATCATCAGAACCGCGGCAGATATGCAAATGATTGCGTACTTGGTAAACAACGAGGACGTTGTACTTGCGTCGGCATACAATGCGGCACACTACAGACTTGGCGCGGACATTGACCTTGCGGGCATAAATTGGGTTCCAATCGGCCACGGCATAGGCAATAACCGTTTCTTCGGAACTTTTGACGGCGCAGGCCATACCATTTCCAACCTCACAATTCACATTGACCACACGGAAGTTCAAACGGGCGGATTTATCGGAATCGGCTTGTTCGGCATTTTCGGCATGAATGCGACGTTCAGAAATCTTGGGCTTGTAAATGTAGACATCGACGCAAATTTGCGCTTCCAACAAGCGGGGCATAACGCCGCAATAGGCGTTGGCGCGCTGTTGGGAAGCAGTACAAACGGCGGTCATGCACCACACAACGTAATTGTGGACAACGTGTTTGTGGACGGCGGAACAGTTCGCGCTGTAAACACAATCGACCCCACAGGCCCCGGTAGTCCTGCCAACAATAACGCAAGCATTATGATTGGCGGACTTATCGGCTGTATCGCAGGTCAGCGTTCAACCGTAACCAACAGTTGGGCAGATGTTACCGTTTACGGCAGAGGCATTCACACCGCAGTTATCGCGGGCGGGCTTATCGGCGTTAGCGGTCATGCGGGTTCACACAATACTTCCGCAATGATGTTCTTTGGTGCGAATCTTGCTTCCTTCGGTGATGTATATTCTCACGGCGGACTTTACGGCAAAGCAGGTGCGCACGGCGTTGCAGGCGGTCTTGTAGCAACATTGAACGGCGTACTTTACAATGCCTTTTCCACGGGAAATGTAACGGGTAACGGACAACAAGTGGGCTTAGTTGCAGGACGTATGAACAGAGGTATTGCGTACAATGTTTTCTACAACCAAAATGCAAGCCTTAGCCGTCGTACTGTGTTGACTGCCCCCAATCCCGAAATTCCGGGCAGCACATGGACATGGGAAAACGACCCCAACCCCACCGTAAACAGAGGTGTTGCGTGGTTCATCAATGCAAACGTGGGTGCGGCATTCGCGGGAGATTATCCCACAGCCCGCCCCGGCGGAATTATGCACAATGTAACGGCTCGCCCTGCCACGCAAATGGCAACCGACGCTTTTGTACAAAAACTTAACACAAATATGTCACAATCAGCGTTGAACGCATTACAAAATTTCTTGGTATCTCCGGCAGTTCTTACAACAGCCGCCACGCCAAACCCTACCGGAATTATGGTTGAAATGGCGTCTGATGCCGTGGCAGTTATTGCGGCAAGGGCAAATAATAATATTTGGGCAGAATGGTTTTTGCTGGACGGCAGGGTAACTCTCACACCTCCCGATGTTGTATACACGCCGTATCAGCCGGGACAACCCGGACAACCCGGGCAGCCCGGAGGACCGGGCGACGGAGGCGGAAAAGACGGCGGCACCACGCCCACACCTCCCTCCGGCGGTGGCGGCGGCGGCGCACAAGCACCTACAGCACCTCCCGAACCGCGCACCCTGGCTCAAAACAGCGCGACAATTCGAGGGCAAATTAACCGCAACGCACAAACAGCTTCAATCACCATACCAAGCCGAATTGACGTTGCAATTTTGGAAGGCACAATCCTTGCGGCACTGGCAGAAGCAGAAATGCCTTTGGAAATAAGGAGAAATGAAGCTCGCGTTGTACTTCCTGTTTCCTTGCTTGCAGACCTTGCCGGCAGAGGCGAAACCATCCGCGTAACCATCGCAAGAGAACACAGAAATGTGGAAAACGGATTTGCCACGGTTCAAGTAACCATCGTAGCCGACGGCGTTCAAATTGCCACACTTGCCGCGCCCATTCGCGTAGTGGCGAATTTGACGGGAATAAGCATCAATGTGCCGGAAGGCTACGAAATCGTGGCGGTGCGCAACCCCGAAATTAGAGGTGTTCACAACCCATATGCAAGAACCTTCACATTCTACACCACGCAAACAGGCACATTCACACTAACCACCGCACCGCAAGCACCTGAAGTACCCGCGCCGCAACCGGCTGTGCAACCGCTTATGCAGCCTGCCGCACAAGCCACGCAAATGCGTTTCTCTGTCGGCTCGGATATGTTCACTCTTGGCGGCGTAACCCTGCAAGCCGAAGCACCAATCTTTATTGACGCGGAACACGGGCGTACAATGGTTCCCCTTCGTGTAATTGCCGAATCCTTCGGCGCACAAGTTGACTGGAATCCTGCAACCCGTATCGTTTCCATCGTAGGCGCAGGTGTAAACCTTCAGCTTCCCCTTGATACACCGCTCTCCGGCGGAATGGGAATGCCACGCATCGTAAACGACCGCACATTCGTGCCAATTAACTATGTGGCAACAATGTTCGGCGCAGATGTAGACTGGAATGATGTCTCACGCGCAGTTTATGTAGCACTGTAAGAAATTTTTTCAAACGAAAAGAGAGGGAATTATGCGAACACATACGCATGATTTCCCTCTCTTTTCCAAATTTATGAAAATTACGGGTTAATCGGATTCCTTGCCGGAGTGCTGTTCCGAAAGGAGAACAGCACCCCACTTTTCCTTTCGATATGCGGAGGGATACTATCGCATAGGTTGTAAAGATTCTGCAATTCTTAACGCATATTCTCGGTCAATGGTTACTTCCGGGAAGCCACAGTCCAAGTCCCTATCCCTATTAACTATGCGCGGCGGGGAAAGTGTAATAAGGAAACCGTCTTGAACCCAATGTAAATTATCGTTCCATATCGCGTCGTGACCGTTTACCGAAAACTCGACAACTTCCCTGTCTGTGTCAAAGTATACGCCACTGTCGCCTATATATGTTTGCCAAAGAATAAAGTTCGATACCGTACCCCTGTACCAGTTAAGGGTATCATGGAACGGAATCACAAGCGTATCCGGCTGTCCGTTAGCGTGAGAAAGTACAGTTATACGGCGTGATATTTCACCGTACCGAAAATAGGTCGGAAGTAGAAATGGGCCAAAAGTCTCCCTTGCAGCTTCCAACGAATCGAATACCGCATATCCCGCATATTCAGTATTCCCGTCGCTGTGTGTTACGCCATCTATGCGGAATACTACTATGCCGTCACCGGATTCCGACATGGAAAAGAGCGCGGGTTCTATTAGAGGCAGTTGACCCGGCTCGTATTGGGTTACAGTCATGTTCCCCGCGTTTATTCTTCTTACGAATTCCGGTAGATAGGCGGCAAATGCCGTGGTTATAGTCAGTGCGATAATAATTGCCGCTACCAAAAGCGGGCGTGCCGTAATGCGCCGCAAAGCGGATGCCGTAGGTGGTTCCGGTGCTGTGTGTGCCGCGCTTGCCAATATCTTCTCTCGTAATCCGGAGCTTGGTATTTCCCGCATACTGTTTTGTAGGTCTTGGATTATTGAATCATAATGCTTCATTGGTTTGCACCTCCTTGTCAGGTTTGAAATATTTTATCAATTGTTGCTTTGCTTTTCTGCATCGCCATTTAACTGTTACCACCGATACGCTCATCATTTTGGCGACTTCTTTTTGCGTAAATCCGCAGATATGGTGCAGATATACCGTTTCCCGTTGGTTCGCAGGCAATATCGAAAGTGCATCAGGTAACATATTAAACGGAGTTAGGTCAATGCCTGCTTCATGTACCTCATCCAATGGTGTGCTTATATAACTGTCTCGTTTTAATCGGTTATATGCAAGGTTACGAGTAACAACCATGATATAGGCAATGGGATTATCCATCGTTGCAAGTCGCGGTGCAAGGCTGATAATGCGTATAAAAACGTCATGTGTAATGTCCTCAGATATTTCCCTGCGTTTTGTTATCGTTCGCGCATAGTTGAATTAGTTTTGGAATTTTCCGAAACCAAAGTTGAATTACAATAGAGTTTGCGATATAATCTTCCCGAGGTGTTAGGCTATGAAATTACACATTTCCAAAACTGCATTTGCATTTTTGTTTGTGCTTTTCTTCACCATGCCTTTTTTATCGTCTGTTGCTCCTGTTAATGCAATGGCTACCCACACGCACATATGCCACGATGAAAAACATGATGATGATTGTGGCGGCACGGCAGAGTGTTGCAGAATTTGTCAAAGTATATACAGGATAAAAAATCAACCTTCGTACTGCCTTACTTCAAGCAAACTTCTTTCAACACCCGTGCCTGCGTGGTTTGCTTTGTGCGTAAATTTTGAGGGCCAACACATAACATACATAGACCCTGTTTCCTTAAAAGTGCGCCTTAATAATTGAGGCGGAAGTTTGAATTTTCAAGCATCCGAACTTCAATTAAAAGGAGAGATTCAAAATGAAAAATTTTGTTTTATTTGTTGTACTCGCCGTTTTGGCGGGTCTTGTTTTGGTAGGCTGCGGCAGAAGCGGTAGCGGTGAAACTGTTGCTGATGACCTTGATGTTGCAGATATTGGCAGTATAGTTACGGATACCGCCCCTGTAGATATTCAGGAGCCAATAGTTGAAATTGTGACGGTTTACGAAAATATAAATTGGATTAGCCCGATGATTTCAATTGAAAAGGATACCAACGTCCTCCCGCTGTGGAGCGGCACTTACAATTTGCACCGCAACGAAACAATGGAGTACGCGTTCCGAGACGGCGATGATTTTATGGATATTGCCATTACATCCGACGCGCTTATTGCAGGGGGAGCTGTTCCGGCTACGTTGCGCGTTGCCTATGGCGGCGACGGGCAGCATTTGGTGCGCCTTGTGGCATTTGCCTACAGCTTCTTTGACCACGGCCGCCCCACAAGAATAAATGCTCACACCGCAGACCCAAACCCGCAACAAATTTTGGTTTTATGGCAGAATCCCGAAAACGGGCATTGGTTCAGCATGATTCAAAATGGTATCGGGCGTGAAGCCGTAACTTTGGGACAAAACCACGATAACCTCGTAAGTTTACGAAACGATAATGAGGTGTATACCTTTTTGCTAAACAGTGAAACGGTAGAAATTCTGTCCGAAATTACGGTTTACATTGTTGCCACCGCTGCCCCCACCCGCGAAGACGACTATGACAGAAGCGGCTACTCAATTCTTTTCACCTTAGAACTGCCCGACCTTGATAACCACTTCCACAGTTGGGAAATTTTAGCGGCTTGCGGAACGATGTTTTTGGTGGAAGGTGAATAATCATGGTCAAATATGCGGCGTTTTTGGTAATTTGTTTTTTGCTTGTCGGTTGTAATTCAGCCGATTCAACCGGGACTGATGGAAACATCAGTCCTGGTGATTCGGATATAATTCTTGCGGATAACATTGTAACAACTATTTTCCCGTTGTATGACTGGACAAGAGTAATTTTAGGCAGCAATCCGGGGAGAATTGGTGTGAGGTATTTATTGGAAAGCGGCGTTGACCTGCATTTTTACACGCCGTCAATCCAAGATATTGCGGCAATAAGCGCGTCCGATTTATTTTTGTGGGTTGGCGGCAAATCCGATGATTGGGTTCTTAACGCAATGGCAAACCCCGCTAACGAAAACCGCCGAAACATTCCTGTAATGCGGATGCTTACCATACATGAAACGCTGTCGTTTCCGGTTGACGGCGTGATTGGCGAGGTAGGAGGCGAAGATTGTTGCGGCGGCGAGTTTCACGATGAACACGTTTGGCTCTCGCTACCGTTTGCAATACGTTTTGTGGAGCGTATCGCAGATGAAATAGCTCGCCTCGACCCTGAAAATGCCGATTACTACACGGCTAACGCCGCCGCATATATCAAGGAATTGTACGAACTTCACAGCGAATTTATCGAAATGGTTGAAAATTCATCACGGGACACGATTCTTGTAATTGACAGATTTCCGTTTTTGTATTTAACCGTTGATTACGGATTAAACTTTTTTTCTGCGTTTGACGGTTGTTTCGCCGCAACCGAAATCAGCTTCCAACGGCAAGCCGAACTTGCAAATGCCCTTAACGAGCTTGAACTTGATGTGATTATAATTATTGATAATCACTCTGTTGCAGAGTCTGTTGCAAGGGCGGCAGGGCGCGATATTGAGATAATGCCCTTGCAGGATTTTCAAACCGTCAGCACTTATCACATCGAGCAAGGGCTAACGTATCTTGGCGGAATGAGGCAAAACCTTGAAGCTCTGCGGGTGGCACTTCGATGAGCAGCCCATTGTTGGAAGTAACCGACCTTTGCATCGGTTATGACGGAAAATCCATAGTGGATGACATTTGTTTTTGTGTAGCAAGCGGCTCTTATCTGTGCATTATCGGCGAAAACGGTGCAGGCAAGAGTACGCTTCTTAAAACAATATCGGGGCTTCAAAAGCCAATTTACGGCACGGTGAAATTTAGCGTTCACAGGCGAGAAATAGGATACTTGCCGCAACAGGCTGTAATTCGGCACGATTTTCCGACTTCGGCAAAAGAAATAATTTCATCCGGCGCGTTAAGCAAAAGCGAATGGTACAGACCGTTTTGTTCCAAGCAAGAAAAAGAACGGATTGCTTGGGCATCGGAAAAAACGGGCGTTGACGGTTTTCTTGGGCAATGCTTCCGCGAGTTATCCGGCGGGCAACAACAGCGGGTTTTACTGGCGCGCGCGCTTGTTACCGCAAAAAACGCCGTGATTTTGGACGAACCAACGGCGGGGCTTGACCCGGAAGCCACAAAGGAATTTTACGAACTTTTGCTAAAACTGAATCGTGACGAAAAAATCACAATAATAATGGTGACGCACGATATTGAGGGTGCTGAAAAACACGCAACACACGTACTGGAGTTGCGAAAACAAAATGCAGAAGACGACTTCTTTTTTGGCACGGTAAATGAGTATGCCGAAAGGGGGCGTTCGCTGTGAGTGTAGCGGAACTATTGCGCTTTCCCTTTACGCAGTACGCTTTGGCGGCATCGGTTTTGATGGCGATATGCGCGGCGTTAATCGGTGTTCCACTCGTTTTGAAGCGTTATTCCTTTATGGGTTTTGGGCTTTCAAATGTTGCGTTTATGGGCATGGCGTTTGCCCTTGTTATTGATATGGAAAATTCTATGGCGTTGGTAATGCCTCTTACCGTTGTGGCAACGGTTTTGCTAATCGGGCTTGGCAACCGTTTCAAACAAGTAAGCGGCGATGCTTCTCTTGCAATGCTTACGGTTGGCTCCCTTGCAATAGGGCATTTTGTCATAAACACATTTTCCATTCGCGGCGGAAACATAGACCGCGCCGTTAGTGAAACCCTCTTTGGCGGTACTCGACTTGTTACGCTTAACGCCCGCCCGCAGGAGGTATGGTTGGCTCTTGTAATTACCGTGTTGGTGGTTATTTTCTATCTGTTTTTCTACCGCCGAATTTATGCGGTAACTTTCGACACGGAATTTATGCAGGCAACCGGCCAGCATCCAATCGTGTATGAGCTTATGCTGTCGGTAATCACGGGCGTTGTCATTGCAATGTCCATGAGTTTGCTGGGTTCTTTGCTTACTGCGTCGCTTATTATTTTCCCGGCACTTTCGGCAATGCGGCTCTCCAAGACCTACAAGGGAGTGCTGTTTTGCGCGGTTATTATCGCCGCAGTTTGTTCGCCTGTCGGAATTTTCACCGCGCTTTTGTTTGAACTTCCGCCGACAACAACGATTATTATGGTAAACATTGCGGCATTTGTTCTTTTGACGGCTTTAAGTGCATTACGAAAACTGCTTGCATAAAAGGAGATATTTCTGAAATGAACGCAAAAAAACAGCGGCGCGAGGCCGCTCAAAAAAAAGCTAAGAAAAGAAAAATAACCATAGTGGCTGTGTGTGCCGCACTTTTTGTGATGTGCATTGCAGCCGCTGTAATTTATGCGGTTACGCGCCCGGACTCGCGTGTTTTTGCGGTTGCAGGAGGCCAGTCGGTTACGTTGTATGAAAACGGTCGTTTTGTTGCCCGTCTTTTTCATAACATGGACATTTCCGGCAGTTTTATTGAGGATGGCAATTCAATTTCATTTGCCCATGACGGCATGACATCAGAAACCGAAATTGAAAACGATGTTCTGATATTGCCTGTTTTGTGGCGTGCAACGTGCAGGGTACACAGCCATGAAATAGAGTTTCCGCTCGTAAATTAAGGCGCGTCATAACACAAGCAAACAGGCTTGCCGTTTTCGTGGGTGATGTAAAAGTCGTGGTCGAATACGGGGTTTAGGACATCAGGCGTGATTATTTCCGTCGGACTGCCTTCGGCGTGAATTTCACCGTCCTTCATTGCCACGATATGCCCTGCGTATGCAGCGGCAAAGTTAATATCGTGCAGTACGACAATGACGGTTTTGCCCAATTCTGCCACAAGGCGTTGTACAATTTTCATCATGTCAACGGAAAAACGAACATCAAGGTTGTTCAGCGGTTCGTCAAGGAAGATGTACGGCGTGTCCTGCGCAAGAATCATTGCAATAAATGCGCGTTGACGTTGCCCACCGGAGATTTCGCTAAGGAAGCTGTCGCGCAAATCGGTTAATTCCATGTATTCAAGCGCATCGTTTACGGCTTTTTTGCAAGCATCCGTAAGCCGCCCGCCCGAATGCGGAAAGCGTCCGTACTCGATTAAATCGTTCACGGTTATTTTTATGGAAATGTGATGCGTTTGCCGAAGAAATGCGATTTTTTTCGCAATTTCCTTGGTTTTTATTTTCGTTACATCTGTACCGTCCAGCAAAACATTGCCGCTTACGGGCTTGATATTGTTTGCCATAACCCCAAGCAAAGTAGATTTGCCCGCGCCGTTCGCGCCCACAAGTGCGGTTATCAACTTATCGCGAATTTGCAAATTTACATTTTTGAGTATTAAGTTGCTACCATCGCGGTGGTAGGATTGATTTATTCCCTTAACTTCTATCATGGTTTCGCCGCCAAAAAGTTGTCAATAAAACGGTTTATATCAGCAATTTTTCTACGGGAAGCACCAAAACCGCCAACCACCGTATACCAATCCGGCATGGGTAAACCGCTGTAAATATGCCCGTTTATGAAAGCATTTGTACGCTGTACAATGGCATCATTCATAAAATTATCCGTTGCCGCACCAAGCCCTGTTGCGGGGTTTGTGCGGTCAAGCAGGAAAATTATATCCGGGTTATGCTCAAGCAAAAATTCCGATTGAATTTGAAAGCCGTGCTGGTCTATCCACATATCCAAGTCCATATCAAGGGGCGTGAATCCAAATTCGTCATACATAAAACCAAAGCGACTGTTGGCAAGAAAAATGTTCATTGTCGCGGGGTCAAGCATCATTATGAAAACCATATCCATGTCTATGTTCGTTGTTACTTCGCGGATTGCCGCCATTTCCGCTTCAATATCTTCAATTTGAGCAAAAAGCGCGGGCCCGATTGCGGGGAAAATTTGCGCAAGCGAAAACGCATTTGCGCGCATATCGCGAATTAGGTCGGAATTTCTTGCGTCAATTGTAAGCCACATAAACGCCGTTTCGTCATAGCGGCCGATTGTGCCATCGCGGGCGGCTTCAAATTCTTCTTGGGAAAGGCGGTCGCCGTGAGCCGTTGCACCAAAGGAGCGCACACCAAGAATAACAAGCTCCGGCCGAACCAAATCAAGAATGTCCCAGTCTACATAAAACAGCGTCCCGCCCGTAACCACGTTTATGCCTGTGCCTTGCCAACCGTCATAAAACCATGAAAGCCCCGGTGGAAGCGTATCCATTGTCGGCACGATAAGGGTTTCAATGCCCGTGTTTTCAAATCCGATTGTGTACAGCATATCCAAAATGCCAAAGTCAAAAATTGCAACGGAAGTTGGGTTTTGTCGCACACGCACTTCATTGCGATAAAAGTCCACCACGGTTACAAAGCCGTCGTCATCGACTTCAAGCATTGCCACAGGGTCGGTATCTAATGTAGACACCGGCGGCGTTTGAATAACACCCACCGTTTCATCCCCGCAAGCCGCAAACATCAGCAACATCACACCAAGCAATATCAATTTTTTCATTTCAATTCCTCCTAGTTAAAATACAAGCATACGCGCTTACCATCGCGTTCTACTATGTTAAATTCATGCCCGAAAACGGGATTAAGAATTTCAGAGTTTACAATTTCTGCGGGACTGCCCTCTTTGTGAATTTTGCCGTCTTTCATTGCAATGATATGGTCTGCGTAGGCAGAGGCAAAATTTATATCGTGAAGCACCACCACGATTGTTTTTCCCAAATCCGTAACGAGTTTTTTTACAATTTTCATCATTTCTACGGAGTATTTCATGTCGAGATTGTTTAGCGGCTCGTCAAGGAAAATGTACGGCGTATCTTGCGCCAAAATCATTGCGATAAATGCCCGTTGCCGTTGCCCCCCGGAAATTTCGTCAATGTATTTGTGGGCGATGTACTTCAAATCCATATATTCTAATGCGTCGGAAACTTTTTTATTATCTGCGTCTTTCATGCGCCCGCCGCAGTGCGGAAACCGCCCAAACTCTACAACGTCTTTCACGGGAATGCGAATATCGAAATGCTGTGACTGCTTCAAAAAGGCAACCTTTTTTGCAACATCCGCAGTTTTTATTTTTGCAACTGCCTTCCCGTCTATAAGAACCTCGCCGCTTCTTGCGGGAATTAAATTGGCAATTACACTAAGAAGCGTGGATTTTCCTGCTCCGTTTGCGCCAACCAAAGCCGTTACGCAGTTTTCCCGCACTGTGAAGTTTATATCTTTTAAGATGTCCACGTTTTTTCCGTAGGACTGCGTAATGTTTTTTACTTCAATCATATGCGATTCTCCTTTAGCACTAAGTAGAACACATAGGCACATCCCACAACATCAATGAAAACCGTTACGGGAACCGCTCCCATAATCATTTCCATCGCGCCTTGCCCTGCAATAAGCACAACGGCGGACATCATTGCGGAGCCGATGAAAAGCGGCAGATGTTTGTATGTTTTGAAAACCTCCCGCGCCGCGTTTACCGCAAGCAAGCCCAAAAACGTAAGCGGCCCGATTAGCGCGGTAACTGCACTCATTCCGATTGCGATAAGAATTAGATTCATGCGAAGCTCGCGCTCGTAGTGGATGCCCAAGCCTTTCGCCTGTTCCGAGCCGAGAACCATAACATTGTACCGCCTGTGCCGAAAAAGCGTAGCCGCACAAACTCCAATCATAATCGGCAACGTAATCCAAACTATGGTGACGTTCATGTTATTAACATTCACCGACGTTCTTGCCATTAGCTGAAAGAAATCGCCCTCGGTCATAAGAAGCCGCAAATATGTGGAACTACTCATTACAATACTGGAAAGCACCAGTCCAAACATCAGCAAAAACACAATGTTATTTCGGTGACTTCGCATAATCGCACCAAACATCAGCATTGACACAACCACCATAATTCCGGCACTTAAAGCGTAATTTATAAATGGATTCGCAAACAAAACGTGCCTCGCCCCCAAGAAAAACACAATAAGCGTTTGCGCCCCAATAAAAACGGAGTCGAAGCCCACCATCGAGGGAGTAAGCACACGGCTTTGGGTAATCGTCTGAAACGACAAGCTCACCGCCGCAAGAACGAATGCACACGCAATCATCCCAATAAGATGCGGTGTTGCCCGTGCAAGCACTTCTTGTATCGCGCCCTCGGCAATTGGAATGGGAATCGGACGGTCTGTGAGGTATCGTATTTTAGAAAAAGTACGTGAATAGTAATAAAGTCCAACCGCGCCAAGCATCATTATCGACAGCACGGCAAACGAAATTGCAGTGCGACGCGGGCTTGCTTCTCCGCGTCCGTGGGAACTTTTTGAAAACGCGAAAAATTTATGCTTTAGCTCTGATACGCTTACCACTGTTCATCCCCCTAATCAAGTAAATCATGAATACAATTCCCCCAACTACGCTAACCGTTACGGTAACATTCATTTCAAACGGGAACAGCACCAAGCGGCTTATAATGTCGCAAAGCATTACAAAAGTCGCGCCGAACAACATCAAATCCCATATGGATTTTTTCAAATTATCGCCGTAAAAAGATGTTGCCATGTTTGGAATAATCAGCCCAACAAAGGGAAGCGGCCCAACCGCAACAAAGGTGGACGCACTAATTAGCGCGACAATTACAAGCCCCAAGAAAACCACGCGCTTGTAATTCACGCCCAAGTTTTTTGCGAAATCCTCACCAAGCCCGATTATGCTGAACTTCGTCACGAACATAACGGAAATGAACAGCGGAATAAGCACGATGTAGACTAATGTGAAATTCCCAAGCCGCGCAAAACTGCCCATATTAAACGCCATCAAAATGGGGGTAAGTGCTGTGCGGAAGCCGATTGCCGTTGCAACCGCGCTAATAAGCCCGCCGTACAAAATCCCGATAAGCGGTATGTAAACCACTTCACGCAATTTCAGTTTACTGATGACGGACGTAAAAATCATTGTTGCAACCAGTGCGAAAACAAACGCCATTCCGCCCTGCGCCAACGCGGGCAAATCGCCAAAAAACACGACGCCCATAAGCATACCAAGGGCGGCGGCATCTGTTGTACCTGCCGTGCTTGGCGACATAAATTTGTTTCGGCTAATCGCTTGCATAAGAAGCCCCGCCACCGATAGCCCCGCCGCAGACAAAATAACGGCAAAAAGCCTTGGCAGCCGACTATGTAGCATTACTGCCCGCTGACTGTAAAGTTGGTTGAACCGTTCGTTGGTTTCCCGTTGTTCTTGAATCAACGCGAGAAGCTCTGCATTGTCAAGCCCGTCCGTTGGGATAGCATCAAGCCGCGCAATTTCAAGTTCCAGCGCACGCATTTCCGCACCTGTAAACAGGGAACGTATGCCCGCACCGCTTAGTGCGCCAATTTCCAAAGAAAAGAACACCAACACGATAAAAAGTAAAACCGTTGCAATGCGTTTCCATTGTTTTTTGAAAAACTCCATAAAATGAATCCTCTTTCTGCACAGGGTTATACATGACTAAGTTATGCGCGGCTAACAATAGCACATAAATTTTTGTGTTGTCAAGATTTTTTTCACATAATTTTCACATACCGTTAATTAGTCGCCCGACAACAACCAGCCTACCCGTGGGGCCGATATTGGTGCAAGTAGAAAGAATCAAAACCCTGTCACAGGCGGAAATTTCTATTTCGCGGGAGTGCATGGCGCGGTCTTTTATTTCGTTCATGAGCGACAAAAACGCATCGTCGTCGGGGAAATCTACCTGAATGTAGTTAAAAGTCATGTGTGCCGTGAATACCGCGAAAATTTCATATTGCAATAAATTTTCCTGCGTGGTTATGAAAATAGTGGAGTTATCGTTGAAAAATTCGCCATTTTGGAAAAGTTGCAAATCGTGAAATTTTGTGCCGTTATCTCGGTTATGTCCGTAAATTATTGTGTTTCGGTTGGTGAAACATGGGTCGTTTGCGTAGTCCAAAAAAATTGAACCATTTTCATTTGGCTCGCGAAACATATCATGGCTTAAATAAAACTCATTGTCCTTGCCATGCACAACAATGTAATTTATTGCTGTGCCGGGAACAAAAATCCGCGCCACTATTTCATCATTGCGCGTTGCGAAACGCATATCTTCCACAGAAAAAATTTCGCGCATAATTTCTGCTTGACGCGCAGATTCATGCGCATCTAACCTACGCCGAATGTATGTATGCAAGTTAAACGAAAACCAAACTGCAAAAATCGCAACAAAAACGCAAGCAATTCTAAATGCATTTTTTTTCACCGACAAACTCTCCTAAACTTGACAATGCAAAAAGGCTATGATATAAATTTTTTCGTTAGCGAAAGCTAACCGAAATTTAACATATGCACAGATTATTGTCAAACGTGTGCAGAAAGGAAAATTGTATGAAAAGGGTAAAAAAAATCTTGCTTTTGATGGTTGCCGTAATGGTGCTGTTCAGTGCAACAGCGGTGACTGTTTATGCCGGCGGCGGTGGCGGTGCGGCAGGAAAGATGGGAACAGACAGAGGTAAAGACGGTGCGGCGGAAAGACCAACGGACTTGCCGTTGGGTATGCCCGAACTACCGCTTGACAGAGCAGAGCGGCCTATGGAACTGGAACTGCCACTGGACAGAGCGGAACAGCCTGCCGAAGTTACACCCACACCGGAGCCTACTCCCGAACCAACACCCGAACCAACGCCGGAACCGATTGCAACACCCGAACCAACACCCGATGTGGTAACACCCATAACCACCCCCGAACCGATTGCAACACCGGAACCAACCCCGGAGCCGGAAGCCACTCCCGAACCTACCCCCGAACCAACCCCAGAGCCAGAAGCCACTCCCGAACCAACGCCCGAGCCTACGCCCGAACCGGAAATTGCAGCACTGCCGATATCGGAAGAACCTCCAATATCCCCGGACGAACCCGAGCCACGAGTAAATCCCCCTACGGGTGACAATTTCAGCATGACTGCCTTATACTTATCGGGAAGTGGATTATTAGCATCTTTAATCGCCGCCGTCTACATAAAGAGGCAACGGCGAACGATTACGAAAAATCAATAAAAAAACGCCCCGCACCGAATTTTCGGATTGCGGGGCATTTTACATAAGGGGTTATTCAAGAATTGCCGTATTCGTTTCGGGGTCAAATTCCACGGTTAGCCCCAATAATTCAGCCAAAGCCCTAAGCGGCAAAAATGTCCTTCCGCCCGTAACAAATGGTTGACTGTCTGCGTTAAATTCCAAAATCTCGCCGTTCATCATTATGCGTATGCCGTTTTCACGGGAAGCGGGTGCGACGGGGGCAACAGGCGTGGGGGTTGCCGCGTTCCGTTCCGGGTCTTCGTATGCTTGCATAAAACGGTAAACGTCCATAATCATGCGCTCGACGGAATTAAACCCGCCAACAGTGGTGTACCACTCCACTTCGGGCAAGCCGCTGAAAATAAAGCCGTCACGGGAGGCGTTGGTTTGGCGTATATGCGGATTATTCGTGAACATTTCGTAGGCAGGCCCGTAACCCGTGACCGTGTTTCCGGAGCGGTCTACAAGGAAAATCACATCGGGATTAATTTCCAAAAGTGCTTGCGCTTGCGCTTCAAACACGCTTATTCCCCGTGCTTGCGCCTGTTCGCTGAATTGCGTCATTGTATATGGGAAGCCGGCGGGGGCAGCCGCAGGGAATCCAAATTCGTCATACAAAAAGCTCCAACGGGTATTGTATCCGAAAAGGCTCATGCTTCCTGTTCCGCCACCGGTTTTTCCCGTTCCAATCATTTGAATGATTACGGCATTGCGACCTGTTCCGCGGTTAAAATCCGATAAAAAATCCAGATTCAACTCGACTCGTTCAAGCCGTGCGTTAAGTACGTCTGCGGCATCGGGGAAAATGCGCGACAAAATATCAATGTTCGCCCTCATGTCTTCACGAAGATTTGCGGTAATCATATTAACGGTCAAATGCGCGACTGCCATATCATCGGGCAAAGCGTCCCAAAGTGCCTGTTCCTGTTGGGCTTGTGTACCAAAACCGTAATCATGGTTCGCATTGTGGAATCGCGGCAGTGCTACACCCGTGTAATAACGGCACATGGTAAATGAACGCGCACCCGTTATAAAAAGCTGAGGCTGTGCATACACAAGCGGCTCAACATCGTGCATGAACAAATTTCCCGCAGGCACAATGGTTATGGGGGAATTGCCAAAATTGCGCCAGCCAAGGTTGCTTAAATTGCGTTGCGCAAATGCGATGGTTTCAATGCCTAAGACATCAAAGCCTACGTTCATCATCAGCGCGAAAATACCGTCATCGAAAACGGCAACGCTTGTTGGATTTTGCTGTGCAATTACGACATCGCCGCGAAAATCATAAAATGCCACATACCCGTTGGGAACTTCCACATCGGGAACTCCCATGTGCCTCGGTGTGGCAGGTGGCGGAATTTGACCGACAGGCCCACCCCCCGCACCACCCAAAACGGTTATGGGCGACAACGCAAGCAACATAGCTAACGTAGTTGATACTGCAAATCTCATAAATTTTTTCATGGTTAAAAACCTCCTTCACTAAAGTTATAGCAAGCTAACCCCGGTTTGTCAATAAAGGCGACCTCCAAAAAAGCACAAAACAAAAACCGCCACACATGGCAGTTGGCGGTTTCTTAGGAAGGTGGTGGGGAATTACATAATTGCACTAGAAAAGTTGGGTCAGCAATTACAGTCAGGGGAGTTAGTAATTGCTAACCATGTAAGTTATACCAAGCTAACATATCTCTGTCAAGAGTTTTTGGAAAAAATATTTTAATTTTTTTTCCGCAATGATTTATCGTGAAACGCCTTGATGCACTCATACGTTTTTTCACTTATGTTGTGTTCTACTTTGCAGGCATCTTCGTATGCCTGTTTTTCGTCTACACCAATAGCCATCAGCACATCAGCGAGAAGCGTATGTCGCTTGTGTATGCGGTTTGCAATTTCGCTGCCTTTTTCCGTCAGATAAATGTTTCGGTTTTCGTCGAAGGTTATATAACCGTTTTCGCAAAACTTTTTCATTTGTACGCTTATGGTCGGTTTTGAAAAATTCATTTCATTTGCAAGGTCAATAGACCTGACTTTGCCGTTCTTATTCGTCAAAACCAAAATTGTTTCTAAGTAGTCCTCTGCTGATGCCCGAATTTCCATAAAGCACCTCCTGCAGATTATTTTAGCTGTAATTATTCAATTAGTCAAAATTTGTACAAAAAGGTACTGCCCACATTTCGGGATTTGTGAGTGATGTAGGAACAAGCGGCAAGCGTCGCGTTTGAAATTTTACTGTACATACAGCACAATTGTTTTTTCGGACGGCGCACCAGCATTTTAGTACCGGGGGACATACGGCGTTCCACTTCCGCGATAACCTTCTCCATCGGAAAAACCTGCAACGCCAAATGAATTACCGAATAATCGCGGATGTCGGGAGGGCAACCGTCTTGAAACACCACACGGATATGTTCGCTTAGTCCAAGACGCGCAATTACCTTTCGGGCTTTCGGAATACAATCCGCATTGTTGTCAATAACCGTGACCTTTGCCTTTGTAATCCGATGGAACAGGATTGCGGAAAACGGACAACATCCTCCGCCAACGCAAAGAATATGGTCATCTTCTCCTATTCCCGCAAGGGCAGATTCTTTTTCCACCATGTCGATGTAGTATTTTTCCGCAAGCCTGTAAAACGGCCCCGCTTCCGATGCCAAGCTCTCGATTTTTTGTGTAATTGATGTAACTATCACAGGAACAGCCCCCCTATTTGATTTACAATCCCGCCAACGAAAATAGCCGAAACAATCGTTCCCGCAAAAATCGCCAGTGCGAAACGAATACGAAATTCCTTTGCCAAAATCCCAAACACCGAAAGGCACGGCAAATATAAAAGTGAAACCACGCCCGCCACAAACGCCTGCAAATGCGTAAGGGACGGATACAAAGTCAAAAGCGGCGCGACAGACATTTCCCTGCGCACAATGCCCAAAATCAGAGCAATTACCGCGTCGCCCGGCATTCCAAGCCATCCGCTTACAACAAGTTGAACCTGCGGATTGCTTGCAATCATCTGCAAAACTCCTGTTCCCGCCAAAAGCGCGGCAAGAAAAACCGCACCAAGCATGGGAAGTTCTGCGTCTTTCAAAAAATGCTTCATGCGAATCCATAGCTTGCGAAAATATGTTTTCGGGTTTGGCATAAGAAGATTGGGAATTTCTAAAATAAGCGGGTCTGTTTTTCCCTTTATGATTTTTCCGGCGATAAGAGCCGTTACAATAAATACGAAAATCGCAAACAGAAGCATAAGCGGCGACATCCACCATGAAAACGCGCCCATCAGCGCGACCAATGCGCCAATCTGCGAGATACACGGCACGGCGAAACAAATAACCGTTGCAATCATCATTTTTTCCTTGCGCGTTGTTGCGGTGCGGCTTCCCAAAATGGCAGGAACAGCACAACCAAGCGCGAGAAAAACATGAATCAAACTGCCGCCCTGTACGCCCAATTTTCTCATAAGATTGTCAAAAAGGACGCTAACTCGCGGCAAATACCCCGAATCTTCTAAAAACGTAATCCCGATATAAAACGAGAAAACATAGGGCAAAATCAGTGCGATTATCCATTGGAAGCTGATGACAAAAATACCGTATTCACCGATTAAAACATTCAGTAAAATATCTGCAAAGCCGCCGCTCACAGCGGAATAAACATCATAAGAGACCGAGCGGAACGCACCATCGTAAAAAACGCGGAAGCCCGTTTGAAATCCGCCGTCGTAAAATAAATACCGATACGAAAGTGAACCGCCCTCTGTTGCAAAAAACGCAAAAATGCCCTCGAACAGAGTACGGAGGAACGGAATAATCAAGCCGTCGGTTAGCATTATTAGAGGCATACGCAACATTCGCCCGCCGAAAACAACCACTCCAACCAATGCCGCAAGCACAACCGCCGCAATAGGCAACCCCGGAAACGGCTGAATCATTTTCAGTCCAAGCCTATCCAAAAAACTTGGGCTAGATGTATTCTTTTTTGTTACACGACCGGTTATCTCTTTTGCGGAAAGCCATTTTTCCTCATCTTTGCAGGAGTGGCATTTTTCGCATTTTCCTCCGCAATCGGATATTTGCAAAACTTCTGCAAGCCTTTCCAAAAGCGTATCGAATCCCTCTTTCTTTACTGCTACGGTTTTTATCACGGGTGCGTTTAGTTCCTGTGAAAGCCTCGCAGTATCAACTGTAATGCCTTGACGCTCTGCAACGTCTGTCATGTTAAGCGCGAAAATAATAGGAACATCGTACTGCATCAATTCCATTGCAAGATGCAGATTGCGCTCCAAATTCGTTGCGTCAAGCACACAAATAACAGCGACCGCCCCGTCTTCCATCAATCGCGAGGCAACCGCTTCCGCTTCCGAAGAAGGGTTCAGCGAATATGTACCCGGCACATCAATCAAGACATATTCTTCACCGCCGATTTTCAAACGACCCTCAAGGAAGTCCACCGTTGTTCCTGCGAAATTGGAGCTTACGGCATGAACCCCTGTCAACTCTGTGAAGAATATGCTTTTCCCAACATTCGGGTTGCCCATGAGAAGAATCTTTTTCTTCATGGCATCTTACCCACGGTAATTTTCGTAGCAATATCTTTTCCGATTGCCACTAAAAATGAATCCTCAATGTTCAGCAAAACAGGGCCTCCCAAAGCGTATTTTTGCTGAATCGCAACCTTTGTTCCTTCACGAACACCAAGATTTTTCAACAGCCCAATCTCCGGCACAGACATTACTTGGTAAACATTATTTTTATCTGCGGAATACAAACTCATCTGATTCACCTCATGCCAATCATGTTAGCAAAAGCTAATTACAGATAGTTAGTATAGGCTAAAAAAATAAATTCCGCAAGAATATGAAACTGAAACTTATGTGAACTAAAAAATCACCAAGCTAAGTGCCATTACCCCCATGCCCGCAAACAACCCCTTCATGACTTGTCTGTGTTCTCCATATTTTTGTGCCACAGGTAGAAGTTGGTGGACTGCGATAAAAACCATAATGCCACCAACGGCAGCAAACGCAACGCCAAACATACTTTCATTCAGCACACGCGCCAAAAGTAAATACGCAACGATAGCACCAAGCGGTTCTGTTAAACCGGAACCGAAGGAAAATAACAATGCTTTTTTCTTGCTTCCCGTTGCGTAATATATTGGAGCGGATATAGCAATTCCTTCGGGTACATTGTGAATGGCTATGGCAATGGCAATAGGTATCCCCAAAGCCGGGTCTTGCAATGCTGCCATAAACGTAACAAGCCCTTCGGGAAAATTATGAATCGCAATTGCCAGTGCAGACATCAGCCCCATGCGCTTTAGTGCTTTTTGGTCTTTTGGTGTCAAAGCACTTTGGGTAGGCATGGTATTTTGTTCCTCAACGCGGCGAGGAATTATTTTATCAATTAACGCGATAAACCCGATGCCTGCAAAAAAAGCGATACTGGTAAACAATAATCCTCTTTCGTCCCCATGCACATATCCTAAACTTTCATTCGCCTTTGCAAAAATCTCCACAAAAGAAATATAGAGCATTACCCCGGCAGAAAAACTAAGGCACAATGCCAAAAACTTTGTATTAGTTCTTTTGAAAACTAAAGCAATAATCCCTCCAAGCCCGGTAGACAACCCGGCAAAAAAAGTGAGCAAAAACGCAAACAAAACCTCATGCATAATAAATATCCTTCCGAAACAGGATTATACATTATTATGCGAAGTCCATTTAATCTGTGTTTGCTTTCAGTTCCATCCAAAAGGTGCTACCCTTGCCGATTTCAGAGGTCACACCGTATCGTCCGTTATGCAGTTCGATTATTTTTTTCACAATTGACAGTCCTAAGCCCGTACCCGTGACCGCCCGCTTGTGGGTTTTTCCGCTCTTGTAGTATCTGTCCCAAATGAAGGGCATTTCCTCCTGCGGGATTCCCGCGCCGCTGTCGGTTACGGAAATTTTCACATATTCCTCTGTAGTGGTCTGCATCAATGATATTTTGCGGTCATCACCCGAATAATTCACGGCATTCACTAAAAGGTTGTAAAACGCACAACCGATTTTTATTTCGTCGGCTTCAATAAAAATGTCGGTATCGTATGTGAATGTAATATCGTAATTTCGGTTTCTAAGCAGTTCATTCATGCGGTTCACGGCATCTCTTATGTTCTCCGTTATGTTGAACTCGGCGGAATTTATTTGCTCCATGCCCGCTTCCAATTTCGATATGTCCAAAATATCGTTTACCAACGTGGTAAGCCGCTTTGTTTCGTCCATTATAATGTCAATTTGCTCCGCCCCGATGTCCGTGGGAAAGTCCTTCATCATTTCGGCGTAACCGAAAATAAGCGAAAGCGGCGTTCGCAAATCGTGTGAAACATTCGCAAGAAGTTCGCGGCGCAGTGCCTCGTTTTTTTTCGATTCGGAAGCCGCGACCTTCTGAATAATCACAGCCAAAATAACGGACATTAGCAACATTACGCCCGAAACCATGTAAAGCTGATATCTAAGCGTTGTTACGGTAGTTACTAAGGGAGAAACCGTGGCGTTAATTATTATCGCCCAATCTCCCTCAATCCGAATATATGCCAAATTTTCTTGCAGCTCGCCCGAAATTTTGGAGCGTGTTTCAAAAAATTCATGAAACTCCCCTCCATTCTCACGGGCGGCGGGAATGTGTGCCATAGCGATTGATTGATTGCGTGTTAGCCCACGCGACAACAGGCTTTCCCCATCTGCATTCACTATGTTTGCAGAAAAATTACCGTCCTCAGACAAGCGCATCACAATATTGTAAATATCATCATTTTCGAGGTGATAAACAATAACATTGGCACTGCTCCGAATATCTCTTACGCGAAAAACGCGGTAAAAATCGGTCAGAAATACGGTTTGAGCAAGCCAAAGAATAGCAAGAAGCAACAGGCAAAATCCAAAAAGAAACGCAAATATTTTCCATTTCAATTTTATCCTGCTCATAGCGTGCCATTTTCGTCAAACTTATAGCCCACGCCGCGTAATGTTTTCAATAAAGAGCCGTATTTGCCCAAGCTCTTTCGCAACAATTTCATGTGGGTGTCTAATGTTCTTTCATCGCCAAAATAATCGTAGCCCCATACCTCGGACAAAATTTTCTTGCGCGGTTGTATTGTCCCTTTGTTCCGCATCAAAAAAAATAATAAATCGTACAGTTTTGACGCAAGTTCGACCTGCTCGCCGTCAATGGTGACTTTATATGCGGCTATATCCGCCACAAACCCGTCTTTTTGAAAAATAGAACTTACAGGGGTTTCCTTGCGCCGCAAAACTACTGCAATCCTAAGCATCAATTCCTTGGTGGAAAAAGGCTTTACGACGTAATCGTCCGCGCCAAGCTCGAACGCCAATACCCTGTCGTGTTCGTCGCCCCTTGCAGAAAGCATAATTACAGGGGCATCGGAAAACCCTCGAATTACTTTGATTGCCGCCAAGCCATCCATTTCGGGCATCATAATATCCATGATAATTACGTCAAAATTCTCCTCTTTGCAAACCTCTACCGCCTGAAGACCATCACAAACCTCCGTTGTTGTGTGTCCTTCAAATTCTGCGTATTTTTTTATTAATGCGCGAAGTCCTTGCTCATCATCGCATACGAGTATTTTTGCCACGTTGCCTCTCCCTCGGTTTTCATTTTGCTGATAACTGTGTATTTTCAGTTATCATAAGCTAACATACCGATGTTTTGCAAGTGATAGTATTTCGTTTTTGCTAAACCGATACCGTTAGTTGATAAACGGTTCTGATACGACCTTCAAACAATTTTACATATACATCACGGCATTTTTTGTACTGCCTGAAAGAATTACCGGCAGAGCAAGCATCGCAATAAACCTTCCATTCACCACAACACAGAAAATTCCGTCCTTCATTTTCAATGAAGCCTTTAACATCACCAAGGGGATACCCCAAAAATAGTCCAATTTCATGCGGAAAACTTTCCGAGTTGGCAATCCGCTCTTTTAGCCTGTCGATACAACATTCAAAAGAAAATTCGCTGTACCCGTACTTTACAAGAAACTCTTTAACTCCGGGCTTTTGAAAATCCTGTTTCAACTTTGATTTTCGGCATACATAAACAAGAGCCTTTTCTGCGCGCCTGTGCAAAATATGTATTGAAACGCCTTTTGGATTCAAAAGTTTATTCCAATGAGAAATTATGGCATCCGTTTTTTTTCTTGATGACGAGGGGCAATTAAACAAGTTTCCTGTTTTAAGTGAACTCAAAGTTGGGGCACAATTTTTAATTAAGAAATGGTCAAGCATATAGATGTCCTCCATGAAAATAGTAAAATCGGATTGGTTATTCAAGACTAACCCTGTTGGTAAAAATAAAGTCGGCATCGCCAACTATTTTTATGTTAGCACAAGCTAACTTTCTTGTCAATAAATATTTTGTACTCCCGCATTTACGAGAATTGCTCGATGCGTAAGATGAAATGATGAAAAACATTTCCATACTCTCCATATTTTTTGATTCATACAGATGCCGTCAACCCGCTTGTAGTAACGGTTTGTGACGATTCGTGAAATGCGAAAGGGGGCGAATTGAATGTTTATGCGGGTGGTTTCGGGGAGATTTTTGCTCCTGTAACCGCCGACGATGACATAAATATTTTCGTTATTATCACACGCGGCACGGTTGCCGCAGAAAGGACGCGCTGAGCAATTTCAGCAAGCATATTTTCGGTGTGGGCAATAGCGGCAGAAGTTACGGTTTTAATGCGCTGTTCGCTGTAATCCGTGAGAACGCCCAGGTCTTTGCCGATTATTCCTTCGAGTATGCTACTGGAAATATCCCTTCCACCTGTGCTTCGAGATTGCTCATTGATTAACTGGAAAAGGTTGTTTACCCCCGAATAAAAAGATGTACACAGAGATAAATTAGGCATGAATTTGTCCATTTGCAAGCAATCAACCGTAAAACCACCGATATCAACGATGTTCAATATCCGCGTATCTCTCAATTGACCAAATCCTGTGACGGCTACGGCGTATGCTTGCGGAAAGGCGTGTGCGCCTGTTAGACGTACTGAATATGCTTGACCGTTCAATTCAAACGGGATGAGTCCTTGCCGGTTGCCGAAATATTGCTCATATTTTTTTCGCGATGCCTCATAGTCTTGAATCGGCATACCAATAAGAAGTTCAACCCTGATTGGGTCGTGTGGAGTTAGCTTCCTGATAATCTTAGCTTCGTCAACAAGCTCTTTTCCAAGGGCGAACAGCGTCAAAATAAAATAATTTTCATTCCCCGTCTTGTCCATCTGCACCGGAAAGTTTTTGTCATTCAGGGTGTACACCTTACCTTGATATTTCAACACATCGCTACCTATCGCCGGCAAATGCCCGCTTTCAACAAAAGCTGCGGGGAAAACCATGTGTTCGGTTTTTATTAGCCGATTGCCGTGGTCTATGGAGATAATTTTTTTCATATCATTTCCTCCTGTATTTTCAGAATAGCTTGGCAATTTTTTTGACGAAAAAAAACTAAAAAACGCAAGCCTTAGAAGTGTTTGACAGATAAGCGTGTGGTGCTTGCTTTATGGTACCGATTTCGGTACAATTGCCGTAAATTGCTGTCAAACAGCAAATTCTGAAAACGCAGAAACCGCCTAAAATGCGGGCTTGGAGCAGGTTTTTTCAGCGCAAGACTATCGCCTTGCCAAGGCGAGGGTCGACGGTTCGAATCCGTTTTCGCGCTTAACAAAAAATCCCGATAATCGTCATGATTACCGGGATTTTTACATACTAGCAAGTATTAAACTATGCGTAAATTTTTGAACAGAAAAGAAACCGTGCCGTCGGGATGGGTGTTGATTTCCAAGTCGTCTTCAATGGCGGCGAGTTCTGCGGGGAAGCGGATTTCAACGCCATTCTCGGCTTTGATTTTGTGCATGGCGAATTGCTGTTTTACTACCCGTTCGCCAAGGGGCAGGTCTTCTTTGATGCCCGCGTCGCGCAAAGTACTTATGTATTGCACTTTGGTGTCGGGGTCTTCAAAGGCGCGGCCGGCAACATTATCCATGGAGATGAAACCGTCTTCGTCATCGGATTCTTCAAGCATGGCGGTTTTTATTTTTGCGGAAACCTTGGGGTCGTTTTTGAAGTACTCATCTACGAATTCGGTGGTGATATCATCTATGAGGACGGCCTGCTCCTTTCTGGAAAGGGACGTTTCGCAGTTTAGGAACATCTCGGAAAAATACAAAACGCTGTTGCCGTCTATGGTAACGGCCTTTTCCGTAAGGCTAAGGGGCAACGCCGCGCCCTCCAGCCCAACAAGTGCCGCAAATTCCACCTTGCCACTGGAAAACGGCAACGCAACGCAGGTTTTAAGATGGTTTTCCGCACCTTGCGACTTGTGCGCATACACTTCCTGATAGTTGAGAAGAAGCACGGCAAAATATTCGCCGCTATTATGCCCCACCCGTGCAATAAGCATATCGCAGGGCGGGATTGCGGTGTATTTTTTCATGATGCCGTCCATTTTTTCGGCAATAACAAGCGACGTCTCTTTGAAGAACTTTTCGCCGCGCTGATACTCGTCAAGCCACTTGTACATATCCGAATCCGCCGCAAAATTCGCGGTGCGAACGGCGGGGTTGTTAATCAACTTTTTCACGTGCTTTGTGATAAACGCTTCGCATATCTCGCTGTCTATATCAAGCTCCGCCTCGCTGAATGCCGATTGCGGCCCGTCGTTTCTTAAAATATGCAAAATCGCGTTTTTGATTTTTAAAGCCATTTGAATTCTCCTTAGTCAACGTTTTCGCGTGCGCCCTCGCCTGCAAACACAAGCGCGATTGTACCCGGCCCCGTGTGCGCACCAATTACCGGACCGATTTCATTTGTAATCACATCTGTTACGCCTTTTTCCGCCAACATTTCTTTAAACTGCGCGGCAAGTTCAGGCACATCGCTGTGGGCAATGCAAACCGTGCCGCCATCATATTTGTACTTTTCCAATTGCTCCAGAAAAAGTGCCAACGCCTTGTTGCGTCCACGCGCCTTGCTAACGGGCGCAAGCTTCCCGGACGTACCAATCGTTAAAACAGGCTTAACATTAAGCATAGTGCCAATTACGGCCTTCGCGCCGCTAATTCGCCCGCCGCGCTTCAAATGGTGCAAATCGTCCGCCATTATCCAATGCTGAATTTTCGGAACAAGCCCTTCAATATACGCCGCCAACTCGTCACGCGTTTTGCCCGCGTCACGCGCCCGCGCCGCCATCACCGCCAAAAGCCCCTGCCCCAAAGACGCAGACTTGCTGTCAATGGCAATAACCCTGCGCCCGGGAAAACTCTCCTCCGCCTCCCGCGCCGCAAGAAGACTTTGCTCGTACGATTTACTCAGCATAGACGAAAGGCACATATACACCACATCTTTGCCGTCTTCCAAAAACGGCCGCCACGCCTCCAAATAACGATGCGCCGTCACCTGCGTTGTAGATGCCGTTTTTTCCGCCCGCAACGCATTGTAAAAATCCTGCACCGACAGTTCACGATAATCCAAATAGTTGTGATAGTCCTTCCCGTCCAGCGTGTAAATGTACGGAATCACATGAAGTCCCAACTGCTCTGCCATATCTGCCGCAAGGTCTGTAGTAGAATCTACAAAAATTTCATAGTTGCTCATTTAAATTTCTCCTTTCCAAAATGCACCACTAATGATAAACAAAAAATGCCTATATGTAAAGAAAAAACCGCAGAGAAAACGCCCCTGCGGTTCTTAAATCATGGTTTACTCACTTGAGATTTAAGTTTTTCAATAAAAGCGTCAAGCGTTGGTGCTTCCCCCTGTATTTCCCTTCTTGCGCTTTCCAAAATAAAAAGAGTGTCTGCCAAATGCTTGTTAAATTGGTTATCTGTCATGCCAAGCATCATAGCACCTCCTTTCCTTTTGTAATATGTAACCCCGATTGGAAAACCAATCGGGGCGGGTGTTGCGGTATTTATTTTTGCTTACGCACGTCCTGTTGCTTGAAGGAACATTGCGAAGATGGTTGCTACTTGGGCTCTGGTTGCGGTTTGTTGCGGTGCAAAAGAGCCATCGGGGAAGCCGCCGATGATACCGGCTGCTTGAATTGCTGCTACATCTGTTACAGCCCAGTAAGAAACTGCGCCTGCATCGGTGAACGGAGTTGTTCCGCGTACCGGAAGGGTGATGTTTCTGTGGGTTGCATAACGGTTAAGAAGTGCAGCCATTTGTTCGCGGGTAACATTTACGTTTGGTGCGAAGTAACCTTCGCCAACGCCGAAGGTAATGCCTTCGCTGTTAGCCCATTGGATTGCGGGATAGTACCATGCGCCTTGTGCTACGTCATTGAATGCGGGAGAACCTGCGGCAAACGCGCCAAGGTTTACGCCTTCAAGGTTAGCAATTACTTGGATGAACATTGCACGGGTCATAGGTGCTTCCGGTGCAAATGTGCGGTATCCAACGCCATGCATAAGGCCGTGGTGGTGAACAACTGTTACAAAGTCATGGAACCATGCGTTCATGGGTACGTCATTGAAAAGAAGGAACGCCTGTGTCATTTCATCAATACCCCAGAAAGGCTCGGGAGGTTGAGGACCTACCGGTATCGGAGGGGGAGCATCAACTCTGTGACCCGGCTCAATTGGAATACCGTAGGGCAAAATGCCGCCGTGACGGGGTGGTGCTTCAGGACGTGCATCGCCGCTTACGCGTTGGCGCACAATTCCTACATTTGCAGAACCGGTCGCGCCGGATTCTTCATGAGTTGCAGTTACGGTAATAGTACCGGTTGCATTTGCACCAACGGTGAACAGGATAACTGCTTCTCCGCCTTCTGCTGTGTTTCTTGGTGTAAATGCTGCATAGCTTACACCGCTTGGGGCATCTACAGACCATGTTACATTGCTGCTTGTGATGTCATCACCGGAAACTATAGCTACAAATGTGCGTCCCACACGGTTTACACCTTGGGGAATTGTTGCATAGTCAACGCTAACTTCAACAGTCGCACCGGGTTCTTCTTCTTCGCCTTCTTCAAAGGCAACAGCAACGGTTAAACCGCCTGCCGCAACTACGCGTGTGATGCTTGCAGGTGTACCTGCTTCTGCAGCACCGCCTGTTACTGTCCAAGACTCAACAACATAGCCTTCATCAGGTGTTGCTGTGAAAACAACGCTTGTTCCTACAGGGAACTCTGCGCCGCTTGTAATTGCTTCACCGCCTACGGTTGCGGCGATAGAACCACCGTCACCTGCGGTAAATGTTACAGCGTATTCATCTGCAGCCGTCACAACGGGCTCTGCTTCGCCGCGTGAAGGAACAATGAAATAGTTTGCATCTGTTAACACGCCCGACTCAATTGTACCTGATACAGTTCCGCCTACGTTAGGGAACGGCATCCAAGAAACAACATCACCGGTGATGCTACCACGACGAAGTTCAACATCCACCGGTATACCCGGGTTTGCAACTCCGCTTATTGAAAATTCAACACCTGCACCATCACCCAAGTAGCGGGCAAAGTCTTCGGCTGCAGACACGGTAAGGGAAAAACCAAACAGGCTCATCACTAACGTAACTGCAAGTAAAAACGAAATAACTCGTTTATGCATTTAATGTTTCCTCCTATTCGGTAATTTATGCGCCAAGAGTTTGACCCGTAGCTACACCAAAAACATTGTCACTGGTTGGGTCAAACGGACCTGCCGTATCAACAACCAAAAGCGCACCAATTTGTGCATTAGCACCAACGAAGAAGCCGGAATCAATTGTATAAGAGCCTACAAACGCACCAACTTCAAGAACTACCATGCTGGTACCGGCAGTTAAAAGCAAGTAACCGCCTTCAAAACTGTAATCGTCACCTGCATCTAATGTTACAACAACTTCGCTCATGCCTCTTACAGTAGTACCCGCAGAGAAAGCAATTTCAATTTCGTCAGCGGGGTCTGCAAGGAATTCTGCCCAAGCACCTTCAAGGTCGATAGCAACAGCAGCCGCACCGCCCAAATCGCTCAAATCTTCCCATTCTTCGTTCAAAAAGTCGTTAATTGTTAAACCGAAACCTTCAATTCTTCCGTCGGGTGTGCCTACCGTATCAAATACCGCTCTCCAAAGTGCAGGGGCAGCAGCACCGTCACCGGTCGGGTCTTCTATTACCACACGAATCGTACCGGCGGCTGAAGATGGTGCACCAAAAGCTCCGTCCCATACGAAAACACCCGGGGTACCCGGCGCACTGCTTACAAATGAAAGCAGGTCTGTGGGATAGGTAAACGAAAAGTCTGCCATTACAGTACCTTCAGTGGTGCCGTGGTCAATGTTAACATAAATGATTACTTGACCATCATCAACAGAACCGACAACGCTCAATGTAAATGCCGGTTCATCGTCGGGGTCTGCGCTTACAGACATAGAGAAAAGACTCATAGCAACAGCAAGAACCAAGGTAAGTGCTATCACTTTTTTAAAACACCGTGTTAATTTAAACTCTTTCATAACCAAATTTCTCCTTTTCTTAACTCTTTTTAGGATATGCACCTACCAACACACTTTGCATTTAGCAAAGTGTGTTGGCCGTGATGCATTTTAAAGAATTTGAATGTTCACAAACATTCCTTATGGTTGTACATAAAGCGGTGTATCAAAGTTTGCAACTGTGTTAGCGAATACCGCAGGGAAGGTTGCCCTTCTTGCTGTATCGGCCGCAGTTGGGTTAAAGCTACCTGTTGCAACCCACTGACGCAATGATAGTAATTGCGCCGCAGGAATGGTCTCTGCACTTGGATTTTGCGTGAAGGCAAACACCGCTAATCCGTATTGTGTACCATCAGCGAGATACAGCATTGTGTCAAAGTTTGCAACCGTGTTAGCGAATACCGCAGGGAAGGTTGCCCTTCTTGCTGTATCGGCCGCGGTTGGGTTAAAGCCACCTGTTGCAACCCATTGACGCAGTGATAGTAATTGCGCCGCAGGAATGGTCTCTGCGCTTGGGTTTTGTGTGAAGGCAAATACCGCAAGACCATATGGGTCAAGGTTGCCGCCGCCGCCTTCGGCGATTGCAATGGTGAAGGTTGCTTCGTCGTAGTTACCTGCGCCGGGGCCTGTAACACGAATTGTGAAGGGAACCGGTCCGTCTTCAGGGCTTGCTTCGGTTGGTGTACCGGTGATAGCACCTGTTGAGGTGTTAAGTGTAAGACCTGCAGGCAAATTACCAATGAGTGACCATGCAAGCGGGCCTGTTGCGTCTGTGTTTACTGCAACGTTTGCGGTGTATGCCGTGCCTACCGTACCGCCGGGCAGTGTTGTGGTTGTGATTTCAACCGGTGTTGCTTCGGCTGTTACTGCAAAGGTTAGATTTATCGGTGTGGGTGCTGTCAAGTTGGTTGCGTTTACCGTAACCGTTGCTGTAAAGCTACCTGCAGCCAAACCTGTAACAGGGCGAACAGAGAATTGTCTTGTTGCGCCGGGTGCAAGTGGTGTGGCAGCAAGTGCGTCTACGATTGCAAACGAAGCTGCATTTGTACCTGCCATTTGCACTGCAAGGTTTGTAAGCGGTTGGTTACCTGTGTTGGTTACTGTGAATACTGCAGGAGGGATAGCATCAACATCGTAACCCAGAAGCTGGGAAGTGAATGCGTTACCTGTTGCTGTAAGTGTTGCATTGTAAACAGGTGTAACATCTTCGCGTTCACCAAGGATGAGGATTTGGTAAACGTGAATGTTTGCGTGAGGAATCATTGCTGCGCCTGCACCCCACACGTTTGCGGATTGGGCATTTGTACCGTCGGGCGCACCGTCTACAACAGCTGCACCCCATGCACCCCTGTTAACAACGATACGAGCCGAAGCTGTACCCGGAGGTGCTACCAATGCAGGGATACCTGCACGGTGTTGCGGATCCCAATGGTCAAATAACGGGTGATGGCCAAGTAGTTGACCGGCTTCACCTTCGGGGATATCCAAACGTGATTCAAGTACCATGTTCGGCAACAGCGAGAATGCAGCATTGCCTGTACCCGCATGGGTGTGGCGAGATGCATCATGCAATTGCCTGTGACCTGTAAAGGTTTCGATATTGCCAACCTGTTCCGGATCTTCTCCGGCACTGTGGAACCACATATCAAACCTTGAACCCCATGCACCGCCGCCGCCGGCGTATGATAAGGGTCCTGCAATGTTATCCGGTTGCATCATTGTAACTTCGATGATGTCATCCGGTTGTAATCCGTCAATCATCAAGCCGGATTGTGCTGCCGTTCTGCCTGTGATGGAAATTACTCTGTGACTTCCACCGGCAGGGCTGTGTACAGCGTGTACGGGTACTGTTTGCGTTGCAATAGCACCTGTTGCTGTGGTATCAACATCACCTTCATCATTCTGGTGTACTGTGATTGCGATACCATGCGGCATAAGTTCGCCGGAAAGGGCTGCAAAGTTTGCAGTCGGATTCGCAGCCAAGAACTCGCGCAAGTTGAACAATACTTGTGGCTCATCAAGTCCTTGTCTGCGTTGCGTGTTAAACAGAGTCATTGCTTCCTGTAACGCCGCAATCGCTTGGTCGAGTTGCATAACGCTTGTTGCATTGAACAGAGTCCACGTCGCGGGGTCAGCTTCCAACTCTTCAGCTGTTACGAAACCGAAGGTTGCAAGTGCCGCTTTGAGTTCATCCAACGTTTCTTGCGTTACCCAGTAGTATGGCTGACCATCCAGGTCGTACATGGGCAATGGTTCGCCATATGCGTCAAGACCTGTTACAGAAACAGTCATTGCAAGCATAGCTACCAAGCCGAGAAGTAATTTTCTCACTTCATTCCTCCAATCTTCTTCTTGGGTAATTGGGTCTACTACTGCGCCCATTACCTCAAGATTGCTAAATACACTTGCCCAAGGGATATCTGCAACGGGTACGCCCAATGCATATGCAATTGCTTCTTCCCCCTCTTCGGTATTGCTGAATTCTGCAAATTTTTGCAGAACTGTTGCCGGCGTAAGAATGTACTCGCCTACGCCTTCACCATCACCGTCAATTGCAACGGTTACGGATGCTGTAACAGGAAGTTCAATTTCGCTTCCCACACGAACACGCAAGTTTAGTTCTACATTGAAGGTGTGTGATGTTTGCGGTCCTTCACTTTCGATAACCGTTACTGTTACGAGGAAACCTGTGATTTCGTCGTATTCGTCAGTTATCGTTGTTACATTTACATTATAACGGATTACTCCGATAATGTTGTCCTCTGGGTCGCGCAAAAGCACGTCTCGGTAATCGTCATCGGGTTCAAAGTTATCATAGATGTCGATTTCGTCTACCACCATAACGGTGAAGTATACCGGTTCGCCTACGCTACCGTCGTCTACGGTTGAAACAAGAAGTGCAGATACTGTTGTTGTACCCGCGCTTACTGCGGTTACTGTTGCAGATAATGATAAAGCGTCGTCTGCGACGGCGGAAAGTGTAGCAACTGTTTCGTCAGCCACTGTCCATACTATTTTGTAGTCTTCCGCATCTGCGTTGTCAGGCACAACCGCTACTGCAAGGGTTGCCGTTTCCGGTTGGTCTGTAATTTCGGGACAAACAAGTGTTACTGTTGTGGATGATACTGCAACGATACCCTCCGGGTAGCCCGGTTGATAGGGGCCGTCTTGGGCAATTTGATAAACAACTAAGGTGTCGATGGTAAGAACTTCTGTTGCCGCTGCGGCATTTGTTTCAAGGCGCAGAAGCGGACCTACCCAAGCACCAACTTGCGGTGAACCTACAACAAAAGTTACATCAAACCGTCCTGTTGTGCTGGTGTTTGCCGGCACGGTATGAAGGAATCCGGGAAGATTTACACTTGCCGGCGGCGTTGCGGCATTTCTTCCTTGGACGCGGAAGTTAGCGTTCGCGGTTGTGGGTTGTAAGCCACCGATACGCACTATATAGGTATTTGCAGGGTTTGCAGGGTTAATACCAAGTGCGGGCAAATTAAGGAATACGCCGTTTGAACCGCTTACACGATCTGTAATGGTTAGAACACCGTCGTTAATTGCAACAGGTGCATCACTTACGCGAACCAAAACAGGTGAATCTGCATTGATATTCGTTTCGGAGAGTGCTGCCAGATTACCTTGGTTGAAAGGCAATGCGCCTACGTCTGCAGGGTTATCCAAGCTCCATATTGGGTCTACTTGTTTAACGGTTAAGGTGTCGATGGTTAAATCTGCATTTATTGCGTCTGCATTTGTGTTAAGGCGCAGAAGCGGACCTTCCCAAGCACCAAGTTGCGGTGAACCTACAACGAAAGATACATCAAACCGACCTGTTGTGCTGGTGTTTAGGGGCACGGTGTGAAGTGCATCAGGAAGTTGAATGCTTGCCGGCGGTGTTGCGCCTGTTCTGCCTTGAACACGGAAGCGACCGCCTGCGGGATTTAAACCGCCAATTGTTACAACATAGGTATTTGCAGGATTAGCCGGATTTATACCAAGTGCAGGCAGATTGAGGAATACGCCGTCTGAACCACCGGCACCTGAGCGGTTTGTGATTGTCATAACGCCGTTGTTTATCGTAACAGGTGCAGCACTTGAACGAACTAAAACGGGAGAATCCGCATTTATTGTAGCTTCGCTATATAGTGCCACGTTTGCCACGTTAGGCTGTACTGACAAACACCATAATGCGTCAGTCTCAGGTGGGGCAGTCGGTGCGACTGTTACGTTTACTGTAATGTTACCCGCGAGGGATTCTACAGAACGGGTTGCAGCGGTAGCCGCGCCCGTGAGTACCAAATCGGCAGGGGTTGTTGTCCAGCCTGTTAGTGTGTAACCTGTGGGTGGGGTTGCTACAAATATTACGGTAGCACCTTCTATAACTTGTGCAGGGCTGGTGATTGCGTTTCCGCCAACCGTTGCAGTTAGGTAGTCACCAAAGGTTACCGTGTAGTAAGTCGGGGGTGGGGTGAATGCTACGGTTACTTCAATGTTGCTCATCAACGGAGCCGACGATTGAACAAGCGGGTTGCCGTCTACCGGGGTAAGGGTTACGCCCGCAGGAGATACTGTCCATACCGGGATATAACCAACAGCCGGAGGTGTTGCTGTAAAGGTTAGGATAGAGAGTGACGCAACCGATGTACCGCTTACGGGGACAACTATTTTATAACCGTCGTAATATGCGGTTACGGAAATGTTCTCTCCGAAGAATACAGTGTAGTAGTCTTCAAGTACAAAATCAGGGTCGTAGGTCATGATGTCTATATAACCTGTGAGCGCGATATTGTTGGGGTTGGTGTAACCCGCGGGAAGTACCGCAGTCCATGTGAAGCGGTTTTGCGCACCTTGTGTAGGAGACCATACAGGTGTTTCCCATGTTACTGTCATTGTTGTTGCAGTACCGTACTGGAACACTGCCGGAACGCTTGTTGCCCTTGCCGGAACTGCATCAAGGTTTAACGCACGGTCTACTGCAATAGTAGGCGCAGTGAATGAAACAAGCACGGGTGTGGGCGGTGCGGGTGGTGTAAATGTTACACCCACGGTAATGTTACGGTCAAGACCAACCACTGTACGGGTAAGCGCGGTAGCTTCGCCTGTAAGTGTTACGCCGTCGGTGATTGTCCATGCAGGAGTATAACCGAGAGCGGGTGGGCTTGCTGTAAAGCTTACTGTAGAAAGTGCAGCAACTGTTGCACCTGTAAGGATTGAAGCTGTACCAACCATTGCAGTAAGGTTTGCACCGAATGTTACGGTGTGGTAAACAGGTGCATCATCAGCGGGACGTTGCACCGTCAAGCTTGTGAGCGTGAAAGAACCTGTAGCACCTGCGTTATTCAAACGGATTCTGATTGCAGAAGCCGGAGCTATTGTTGTACTGTTTATGGTTGCCGCTTCTTCGGCTGTGAGTGTGTGAGTAAATGTGCCGGGAAGATTTACCAATGCACCAATGCGTTGGTCTGCCCATTCGGCTGCGGCACTGTCCACTTGCATGAACAATTGTGCGCCTGCAACAGGAGATGTTGCTGTTGCGGTGATAACATCGCCTTCTTGGAAGCCGCCGTCAAAACGAGCGTCTGTAGCCATAAGGTCTACCCCGCCCCAGTTTTGCTCGGTAACGTCCATATGAAGACCTGCGGTGGTAACGGAAACGATAACACCTGAACCCTGTGCGGGCACGAATGGTGCAAGGTTAGTTGTTATAACGCCATAAGCACGACCGTCAAGCCAGTCTGCCAAGTCGAAAAGGTACGTTGGCGGTGGGCATTCGCATGGGTTTTCGTTGCAAACGGAACAAACCACGTTGCAATCACACACGATGCTTTCGCCGTTCATGCGGATGTCGGTTAGCACTACGTCATGGTGCGCACCTGTGGCGGCATTAATAACGAGCCTAATGCCTGCGGTTACGCCCCATGCACCACCACCACCGGGATTAGCGGCGGGCAATGTCATTACAACTGAATCGCCGGGATTCCATGTGGCAATAGCACCATCTGTATCGCCTGCGCCTAAAAGAACTACTCCGTGGTTTGATTCAGGCGTAGAAACAAGCGGCGGGTCAAATGTGAAATGGAACGCGATATCATGCGCACCAAAGGTAGCCCTTAGTGCGGCAACGGATACGTTTATACCGTGTCCGTTATCTGTTCTGCCTGTAAGCACAAGATTATTGTCCACTACAGACAAATTGTCGGTATGGATATTTGTAGACAAATACCCCTCAGCAACAAGCGTTTCCCAAGTCAACGCATCACAATCATTTCCACCAGTTGCAATTACATTAAGCGGTCCGATGCCGGAAAACGTTGAGAAGACCATCATGAGAGCCATAAACAAAGCCACTATGCGCCTTCTTTGCAGTTTTTGCTGCATAATTAAATTTCCTCCCTTTTAAAAATTTTATTCCTCAAGCCTCTTTGCGCATTCGCGCTTTTGGGCGTGAAGTCGTTGTTTGATAGCACACTTACTCTGTGCCGCCCCCCTTTTCGTGTGTTAAGTAATGTTACTAATGCTTTTATATGTCAACGCTTTGCCCTGTTAGGGGTACAGCGGTTTGACCGTAAAGGGTTAGTCTTCTTTTTCTTCTCCGATTGTGTTATTGATTGAATTTTTCAGCATTTTAACCTTTTCCTCATCTGTAAGTTTTGGAGAGTTTAGTATTTCCCGTTGCAGGCTAAACACCGCCTTGCAGTCCGTCTGCGTCATTTTACTATCTCCTTTCCCGTTATGGCTTCTTTAGTTCGCTTTTTATGTCGGCAATGAGATTATCCAATGTAGGGCTTTTGCCGTCCCTCTCTACTTCTTCTTTTGCGCGTTCCAGCGCACGCAATTCACGCGCCTTGTACGCATCAAATTGCTCGTTCGTCATTCCCATGGAATACCTCCTTTTTATCTTCGGGCAAACTCCTAGGACAGTTCAACATGAATTTTAACACTGTTGTAATAATTGTCAAGAAATATTTGTTGGTTGTTTTTGCAAAATTCTACATTTTCAAGAGAGCCTTAACCCTGTCTCCGTCCAGTGTTTCCTTGGTTAAAAGCTCTTCGGCGATGGATTTTAGGCCGCATAAATTTTTTTGTAAAAGTTTGCGGGTTTGTTCGTAAAGGTCGGTGAGGAGCTGGTTGCACTCGTCGGCTACGTGTTTGTCGTCTTTTAGAATGGAACGGTCTGCAATAGTTGTGCCCATTCCGAATTTTGTGATGTATTGCATTGCCGTGGTTGTGGCTTTTTCGATGTCGTTGGAGCCGCCTGTTGTTACATTGTCTGCGCCGAAACGGAGTTCTTCCGCACAGCGGCCCGCGAGGGAAACCATGATTTGCTGGCGAAGTTCCTGTTTCGTGTAGTACATACGCTCGGGCGGGATGTTTACGCAAAAGCCGCCCGCGCCCGATGTTGACGGGATAATTGTTACCTTTGCAACGCGGTTTTCGGGGTTGGTTAGAATTGCGGCTACTGCGTGGCCGCTTTCGTGATAGGCGGTGATTTCGCGCTCGTGTTGGCGGATATGACTGCGGTCTTTTTTTTCACTGCCCGCCAGCGCGGTGTAATATGCGGATGTAATATCGTCTTGGCTGATATTTTCGCTTCCGTTACGCGCCGCATTAATCGCCGCATCATTTAGAAGTCCCTCCAGCATTGCGCCGCTGAAAAATACCGTGTCTGCCGCCAGTTTTTCGATGTCTATGCCGTCAAGGGGTTTGCCCTTTGCGTGAAGCTGTAAAATTTGACGGCGAGCGTTTATGTCGGGTAAGCCGATTTCCACGCGGCGGTCGAAACGACCGGGGCGCATTAATGCTTCGTCCAAAGTGTCGGGGCGGTTTGTTGCCGCTACCACCACTATTCCCGCGTCTTCGCTAAAGCCTTGCATTTCCGTTAGTAATGCGTTTAGGGTTTGTTCGCGCTCATCGTTGCCGTTTATGCCGTCACTGCGTTTTTTTCCGAGTGCGTCAATTTCGTCTATGAAGATTACGCCGCGCCCTGCTTCACGCGCTTTCTTGAACAAATCCCGAACACGCGCCGCGCCCACGCCAACATACATCTGCACAAAGTCTGAGCCGCTTACCGCGTAAAACGGAACGCCCGCTTCACCAGCCATTGCCCGCGCCATAAGGGTTTTTCCCGTACCCGGCTTGCCGTGAAAGAGAATTCCTCGCGGCATTCTTGCGCCGTAGCGGGTGAATTTTTCAGGTTCGCGCAGGTAATCCACTATGTCTTGCACGCTTTCTTTTGCTTCCAAGTTGCCAGCAACGTCGTTGAAACCGCAAAGCTTGCCGTCGCCGCCGCTTTCCCCCGCAGAAACCATCACGGGATTAAGCCCCCCTGCCGCCCGCGCCGCGCTGTTCTTGCGTTGCACAAACAGCAAAACCCCCGCGACCATTGCGATGGTAAAACCCACTTGCAGGAAGTTTATATCCGAATGAGATTGCTCTGTTACATAAACGCCATTAATTAGAAGGAACTCTTTAAAATCTTCGCGTCGCGGGTTGTTTGTGGTGAATTCGTTTTCGGAAATTGTAAAGAAAAACATCGCGCCGTCACCGATTGTAACGGACGATACATTTCCTTCTTCCAGCGCGGAAATAAACGCCGTGTACTCCATAAATTTCGGCTGCTCTATTCCGCGAATGTGCGCCGCATAAAGAATCCCGACAGTAGCCGCGATTATCACCAAAACCCCAATTATATTCCTATGCTTTTGGATTAAGTCCATATGTATCCGCCCCCTTCACGTGGATTATACACTATCGGGGCGGGGCGTTGCTAAGGGAAGTTCTGGTTATTTAGTTCTCGCCTTGTAATTTTTTCGCTTGGTCGTGGGTGATGCAGGTGTCTAAAATTTCGTCCAAGTCGCCGTTTAGAACGGAGTCCAGGCGGTGCAGGGTAAGGCCTACACGGTGGTCGGTGACGCGGGACTGGGGGAAATTGTAGGTACGTATTTTTTCGGAGCGGTCGCCGCTGCCTACTTGGCTTTTGCGCTCGCTTGCCTGTTCTTTTTGCAAGCGTTCCTGTTCCGCGTCGTAGATACGGGTGCGCAGGATTCGCAGGGCTTTTTCCTTGTTTTTAAGCTGGGAGCGTTCGTCTTGGCAAGCAACAACTATGCCCGTTGGAATATGGGTTACGCGGATTGCGCTGTCGGCGGTGTTTACGCTTTGCCCGCCCGCGCCGCCACTGCGATAAATGTCTATGCGGACATCGGTCATGTCCAAGTTTACGTCTACTTCGTTTGCTTCGGGAAGAACGGCAACGGTAACGGTGGATGTATGAATACGCCCCTGCGACTCCGTTTCGGGCACACGTTGCACACGATGAACGCCGCTTTCATATTTTAGCCGCGAATACGCGCCCTTGCCCTGTATCATGAAAACAACTTCTTTGAAGCCCTTTAGACCGTTTTCGTTCGCGCTCATTATTTCGGTTTTCCAGCGGCGGCGTTCGGCATAATGCCCGTACATACGGTACAGCGAGTTGGCGAAAAGCGCGGCTTCATCGCCGCCCGCACCGCCGCGAATTTCCACAATTACGTTTTTGTCGTCGTTAGGGTCTTTGGGAAGAAGAAGGACTTTCAATTGCTCGGATATTTTTTCAAGTTCTTCCGCGCCCTCTTTTATTTCTTCCTTTGCAAGCTGGCGCAAGTCCTCGTCAGATTCTTCATTGAGAAGGATTTTCGCATCCTCCACCTGCTCGTTAAGACGTTTGTATTCGCGGTACGCGTCCATGATTGGCGTTAGGTCGCTGTGTTCCTTCATTAAGTTGCGAAAACGGTTTGTGTCCGAAATAACGGAAGGGTTTGAAATATCCTCCGACAATTCCGCAAATTTTGTTTCAAGTTCGTTCAGTTTATCAAACATTTGGTTTCACTCCTGTTACAATTCTTTCGATTTCTGCGTAATCGTGCAGTAAGTTTATGTTTTCAAAGCCCGATTTTTCCATCAAGTCCCATACTTCGGGGGAGCCTATTTCCAAAAATAACGCGCCGCCTGTGCGCAGGGCTTTTTTGCATTGCGGGATAAGGCGGCGGTAAATGTCCAGCCCGTCTGCGCCGCCGTCAAGGGCAAGATGGGGTTCGTGGTCGCGCACGGTTGGTGAAAGCGTTGCCATTTCCCCGCTTGTAATATACGGCGGGTTTGAAATAATTATATCAAAATCGCCATCTACGCCCTCCAGCAAATCTGTTTCTATGAAGGTGATTTTTTCGGGTGCGGGGGTGTTTTTTTCGGCATTTTCACGCGCAAGGGAAAGTGCGGCGGGGGAAATGTCTGTGGCTACTATTTCCAAATTTTCGCGCAGAAGGCAAGCCAGCGCGATTGCAATGCACCCGCTTCCCGTGCAAACATCCAGCGCACGGATAGGCCTTTCCTCTTCGGCAGAAATTTTTTTTATGAACGCGAATGCTTCTTCAACCAGCAATTCTGTTTCGGGGCGCGGGATTAATGCGCGTTTGTCTGTGATAAACGGCAGACCCATAAATTCCCACTTGCCTATGATGTATTGAAGCGGCTCGCCTGTTTGACGCCGCTTAATGTATTCCAAGTACATAGCGTATTTTTCGGGGGGGATTTCGTTTCTTTCGTTAAGCACAACCCCGTCTACGCTGTAGCCCGTCAAATGCGACAAAAACAACTTCGCATCACGCTTGTTAATCAAACCCGCGCCGTGCGCCAAAGCGTTGCCTATTGTAACCGCATCCGTCATGGTTTTTGCTCCCCTTCCAATCCTTTGGCAGGTTCTTCTTTTTCTTGCTCCAGCACCTTTTCAAGCGCGGTAACGGCGATTTCTATTTGCTTCTCGTCGGGTTCTGCCGTGGTCATTTTTTGCATTAGCATTCCGGGGAAAATTATTGCGCGTACAAGAAAATTGTCGCGCCGCCCCGCCCATTTTACGGAAACCTCATACGAAAGCCCCGCGATAAGCGGCAACAGAAGAATGCGAGACGCAAAGCGCATCCAGACGCCTTCGACTTGAATAATCATAAACAAAATCATGGTGATTACCATGACAACAAGCATAAAACTTGTGCCGCAACGCTTGTGCAAGCGGTTGGACGCGGCTACGTTTTCATGGGTAAGGGGCAGGTTGCTTTCAAAGCAATTGATTGCTTTGTGTTCCGCGCCGTGATACTGAAACACCCGCTGAATATCCTGCGAGCGGGAAATAACAAACACATATGTTACAAAAATGGCAATGCGCAAAAATCCTTCAATTACGCCCGTAAGCGCGGGGCGCACAGGAACAAGCCCGCCCAAAAACGCAGGAAGCAACATGAAAAGCCCCAGTGCAAGCACCACCGCAAAAACCATTGCAAGCCCTTTTATGATGCCGTTTAGCTTATCGCCGAATTTTTCAAACAGCCATTTTTCAAAACGAGACTCGGGTTCTTCTTCCTCCAGCCCCTCGAAAGCGATATCCGCAGAAAGGGAAAGGGATGTAAAACCCACCGCCATTGAACTGCACAATGCCGTTACCCCACGGATAAGCGGCCATTTTAAAAACGGGTACCGCTTGGTTAATGTAGAAAGGGGCTTTTCTATCATTGCGATTTCGCCGTTTGGTTTGCGCACCGCCATTGCATACCCTTTTGTGCCGCGCATCATAACGCCTTCCATCACGGCTTGCCCGCCGTAATATACGGGTTCTGCGGCTTTTGCTGTTGTTGTTTTCGCTGTTTCTGCCACGCTAAATCACCTCTTTTACAAAACGGATTACACTGAATGCCGCCGCCAAGGCGGAAAAAATTGCTATGGACAGTAGAACTATATAGGTTGGTTCTTCTTCGTAATCGGATTCTTCGCCGTTGGGGTCTTCGTCCTCGGGTTCAAATTCCCCCTCCTCGGGAGGGTACGCTTCATGCGTCTCTTCCGTGTCGTGTTCAGGTTCAGGTTCGGGTTCATCCTCGGGTTCTTCTTCGTGAGAAGGTTCTTCTTCGTGCGAAGCTTCTTCTTCCTCCGGCTCGGGTTGGGTTTCTTCGAGCGGTTCAACTTCTTCAACCTGTTCGGGAGGAGTTTCTTCATATATATATGCATTTTCGATTTCGGTGGTGGGTTCTTCTTGCGGAATTTCCGGCGCGGGCGAGGGTGTGGGGGTTGGAGTTGGTTGCGGCGCGGGTTCTGGTTCGGGTTCTTCGGGTTCGGGTTCTTCAACCACTATTCCTGCGCGGTGGGTGTTGTAGATACTGCGAAACCGCCCCGATAATTCCCCCGCAGTGGAATCCGCGTTTACGCCCACCATATGAACGGGAACGCCCGTGGCTGTCGCGCTTGCGGTTTGCCCGCCCGTTGCGGTTACGTGGATGATAAGCGGGTTTTCCGTTCCGCCCGCCGCCATGCTTCCCGCCGCGGCGAACGCGGTGCTAAAGCCCTCGCCGCCCGCGTATTGTATGGTTGCAATCGCGGCGTTTAGCCCCGCGATTACGTAATCGTTATCCAGCCGCCGTATGGGAATTTGCCGCGTAAAACCAACAACACCCACCCGCGTATCCCCTCCCCCAAGGGTGGAGACAAACTGCGTGATTGCGTTAATTGCGGCGCGGTTTGGGTCTGTGGTATTCATTGCGTCGCTGGTGTTAATCAGGAAAACGATATCCACCTGCGGCGTTTCTTCCGCATTCACGGGAACAACGCAAAAGACCATGGCGAAAAACACAACCATGGTCATTAGCGATTTTACAAATCTATTCATTTGAGCCGTAACCGCCTACCAGCCTTTGCTGTTCTTCGCGGTTATCGCTTAGGCCTGCGGGTTCGTTTCTTGCGCCGCTTACGATATAACGGCCGCTAACCTGCGCGCCCTCGTCCACAACAAGGGAAGCCGCTTGAACGTCGCCCGCAACTTTGGACGTGGACGCAAAATGAAGCTGTGTGTCGCAAGCGATATTGCCGTTCACTTCCCCCGCCACAAGAAAATACGAAGCATGGATATCGCCCGTAACAGAGCCGCTGTCGCCAAGAACAAGCGAGCCGTTGATTTCGATATTTCCTTTGTAAATGCCGTCAATGCGCACGGATTCTTCGCCCGTCATTCTTGCCGCTTCAATATATACGCCTTTGCCGATTACCGTGCTTGGCGTATCCAAATCGTTTACAGCAGCAGGTTTTTTGAAAAATAACATCAGAAATACATCCTCTCAAGAATGAGCTTACTTGAGATTATACCACACTTTTTAGTGTTTACAAACTCCACCCTCATAGAATACTATAACAGTAAGCACCCTTGAGGGGGAATTTAAAATGGAAAAAACTAACGAGCAAATTGCAATGACTGTGGCACGCAACAGTATTATAGTAAATATCGGGCTTTCGGGCTTCAAATTGTTTGCGGGGATTTTTGGAAACTCTGCGGCAATGATTTCGGACGCGGTGCATTCGATTACAGACTTGGTAAGCACCGTCATCGTAATTATCGGGATAAAACTTGCGAACAGAAAAGAAGATAACGACCACCAGTACGGACACGAACGGTTTGAATGTGTCGCAACGCTTGCGCTTGCGGCTTTAATTTTTGCTGTCGGCATAGGAATCGGCTGGGCAGGAATAGAAAGAATTTATACGGGCGAATATGTAACTGCAATGCCGGGGCAAATCGCGCTTGTTGCGGCGGTGCTTGGTATTGTGGTAAAAGAAGGCATATTCTGGTATGTTAGAGGGGCGGCAAAAAAAATCGACTCGGGCGCGCTTATGGCAGACGCGTGGCATTCCCGCGCAGACGGCATTTCTTCCGTGGGCAGTTTTATCGGCATACTTGGTGCCAGAATGGGCTTTCCTATTTTGGATTCGGTGGCGGCAATTGTAATCTGTCTGTTTATTTTAAAAACGGCGGTGGAAATTGCAATCGACTCCCTAGGCAAAATGACAGACCGCGCCTGTGACGACGAAACCGCACAAGCAATGCGCAAAATAATTTTATCCGATGCCGCCGTTGTTTCGATTGACGCGTTTCGCACACGCATTTTCGGCAACAGAATTTTTGTTGATGTTGAAATCGGCATCAATTCCGAGGTATCATTTAAAGAAGCGCACAACACATCTCACCGCGTACACGACGAAATTGAACGAGAATTCCCAAAGGTAAAACACTGCAAGGTTCATGCAAACCCTGTGGATGATATGGAGAGTGAATAATGCCTACAAAACACGACCACGTAGAAAAAAACCACAAGATTGCCGTAATGGGCGGCACGTTCGACCCTATTCACAACGGACATTTGGCGGTTGCCCACGCCGTTTTAGATGCGTTTGCGCCGCAACGCATACTGTTTATGCCGGGCGGACACCCGCCCCACAAGCCCCACAAACCCGTCACGGATGGCGAACACCGTTTTAAAATGGCACTTGCGGCGGTTTGCGAAACGCCCGCTTTCGATGTTTCGCGCTTAGAAATTGACCGCGAAGGCCCAAGCTACACCGTGGACACAATCGAAGACCTACGCAGAATCTGCCCCGAAGGCGCGGAAATTTATTTTATCATAGGCGCAGACGCGCTTATGGAAATTACCATGTGGGAGGGTGCGGACAGGCTGTTAAAGCTGTGCAAATTCGTTGCGGTTTGCCGCCCCGGTTATCAGATTGATAACGAATATGTAGAAAAACTGCGCAACCAACACGGCGCGGAAGTTCACATTCTTGAAGGCCCTGCGCTGGAGATTTCAGGCACTGCGCTACGAGAAAAATTCGCGGCGGGCAAATCTGTCGGCGGGCTTATGCCCAAGGTTGCAGAAGATTACGCAATTACCCACGGCTTGTACAACACGCCCCCCGTTGACCTTTCCCCCGCCCGTTTTGATGCGGTGAAAGCGGAACTGGAACTTCGCCTTTCTGCAAAGCGGTTCAAGCATACCCTCGGCACGGTAACAGAGGCGGAAAAGCTGGCAAATCACTACGGCGCGGACGCAAATAAAGCGCGTTGGGCGGCACTGTTGCACGACTGCGCAAAAGAATTCAGCGCGGCAAAAAAACATCTGCTTTGCGACGTTTGGCAAATCCCCACAGACGATATCATGCGCACAGACATAGACATCACCCACAGCTTGCTTGGCGCGGAATCTGCACGGCGGCATTTCTATGTAACAGACGGGGAAATTCTGCAAGCCATAAGCCGCCACACAATGGGCGCGAAAGACATGACCCTCTTGGACAAAATAATCATGCTTGCCGATTACATCGAACCATGCCGACCCGCTTGCCCCATAGTAGCCAAGCAACGCGAACAGGCATACACAAACATAAACGAGTCGCTAATCACGGGCATAACCGCCACAAACGAAGACCTGCGCCAACGCGGAAAACTAGTCCACCCATGGTGCTTTGAAATGCTTGAAAATTTGAAGGAGGGATTATAATGGAAAACACAGAACTTACAATAGTTACCGCACTACACGCCGAACTGGACAAAAAATTTGCACAGAACCTAATAATTTTAGAACTTAACGCGCTTTCGCCAATCGCAGATTATTTTGTAATAGCTACAGGCGGCAGTGCCCCCCAACTTGCCGCCCTAGCCCAAGCCGCCGAAGAACTGCTTAAATCCCACGGCATGAACCTGCACCACACCGAGGGCTTACAATCAGGCAAGTGGGTATTGCTGGACTTCGGAACAATAATCGTCCACCTCTTCGACAAAGAATCCCGCGAATACTACAACTTGGAACGCATTTGGGCAGATGCGAAGGTTGTAAAGGTTTAGGGAAGACCTTGGGGGACTCCGTCCCCCAACGCCCCCTGCAAGGGGACAAGTCCCCTTGACCCCTAACTAAAAACCGCGCGAATGCGCGGTTTTTGGGTTGAAGTTTTGATTGATTAGCGGCAAAGGTCGCAAACGTCGTACGGGCAAAGTGTTGGGAAGTGACCCGCCAACGCCCGTGCAAGACGGATAATGTCATCTGTGGTTACAACACCGTCGCAGTTTACATCTGCGGCGCGGGTGTCGATGGTTACATAATGCCCCACCAAGTATCGCGCAAGAAGTGTTGCGTCTGCGGAGGTAACGCGTCCGTTGCCGTCCATATCGCCCATGCGCGTGGGTTGTACCCGCACTTCTCCCGGCACTATACGAAAATACAGTTCCTCGTTGTCAGCGGTGGTTGGCGTGTCGTACCCGTCAAAGGCATTTTTAAACACGGCGGTAATTGGTAGGCGGCGGTTTGTGTCCATCAACGGGCAAACCACAAATGTTAGCGTAAACAGTGTGCCGCTTTCCGTAATATTTTCCGTGCGCCCCGCCCAGCCAATGTATACATAATTTTCAACCACCGTGAAATCATACGGCGTTTCAAAATTTAGCGGGCAGATATCTTTTGCCAATGCGGCACTTAACAGCGTTAGTTCACTCGGAAAATTTATGCGCATGAACATAGACGCAAAACCGGGGTTTTCCGAAATGCGAACGGAAACCGAAACCGTATCACCCGGGTCTGCGAATGCCGTGGAGATGGTAATAATTGCGTCCGGGTCGGGGCAGTTGCATGGATATTCGCCGTAATTATCGCAGTATGGCAGGTAGTTCCGTTGCCATACCCATGTGTCGGCAAGGTTTGGCGGTGCGGTGCGGTAAAATTCCACCAATTGCCTAGATGTGAAAACGTGTTCGCCCGTGGGGTTATCGGGTGTGCCTGTTCCTACGTTTTGCCAATAGCCGGTGTAGGTGGCATTTGCGGGTACGGCAGGCAAGTAGGGGTGTGCTGATACGTTCTCCGGAACGCGGAAGTTTTCTCCTAATGCAAGGTGGCGTAAACTGCTTGCGCCGGAAAACATACCCCACATATCTACCACGTTACCGGTATCCCATCCGGACAAATCAAGTTCGGTTAAACTGCTTGCGCCGGAAAACATATTAATCATACTCACCACGCTACCGGTATCCCATCCGGACAAATCAAGTTCGGTTAAACTGCTTGCGCCGTAAAACATATGGTGCATACTAATCACGTTACCGGTATCCCATCCGGAAACATCAAGTTTGGTTAAACCGCTTGCGCCGGAAAACATATCCCACATATTCGTCACGTTACCGACATCCCATCCGGACAAATCAAGTTCGGTTAAACCGCTTGCGCCGGAAAACATCTCCCACATATCCGTCACGTTACCGGTATCCCAGCCGGATACATCAAGTTCGGTTAAACTGCTTGCGCCATCAAACATCCATCTCATATGCGCCACGTTGCCGGTATCCCATCCTGAAACATCAAGTTCGGTTAAACTGCTTGTCTCCCGAAACATACGGCGCATATCCGTCACGTTACCGGTGTCCCAGCCGGATACATCAAGTTCGGTTAAACCGCTTGCGCCGGAAAACATACCATCCATATTCGTCACGTTACCGGTGTCCCAGCCGGACAAATCAAGTTCGATTAAACCGCTTGCGTCCCAAAACATATCAGCCATATTCGTCACGTTACCGGTGTCCCAGCCGGACAAATCGAGTTCGGTTAAACCGCTTGCGTTGGAAAACATACCGAGCATAAACCTCACGTTACCGGTATCCCAGCCGGATAAATCAAGTTCGGTTAAACCGCTTGCGCGGGAAAACATATACATCATATTCGTCACGTTACGGGTATCCCAGCCGGACAAATCAAGTTCGGTTAAACCGCTTGCGCCGGAAAATATGTTTGGCATATGCGTCACGTTACGGGTATCCCAGCCGGATACATCAAGTTCGGTTAAACCGCTTGCTTCGGAAAACATAAAGCCCATATGCGTCACGTTACCGGTGTCCCAGCCGGATACATCAAGTTTGGTTAGACTGCTTACGCCGGAAAACATAAAGCTCATACTCGTCACGTTGCTTGTGTCAAAATAACATAAACCCTCTATACGTTGCACATTTGGTAAGCGGCCAAACAAGAAGGTCAAATTTGTCCCTGCGGTAATTGAACCGGTAAATGCAATGTTGTAAATATTTTCACGGTGAGTGTTCCAAGGGTTTTGCGTGTTGCTTGTCCAATTTATAAACCCTGCCCCCACCACTACCGTACCGCAATCATACAGCCGCCACTGTGCGCCCGGCGTTCCGCATTCGCCGGCCACAAACCCGCCTGTGGTTACTACCGCACCTTGCGGAAGCGATTGCACTTCAACAGGCGCGTCAAACGGCGCAACCTCCAACCCCGCAGGGGACGTTACTTCAACTAAACACTCATCAAATAAAACATTTGCCAACGGCAAATCCTCGCCCGTTTCCGCAGTCGCGGGCAAAAGCCCCGCAACCATCACAAAAACCATAAGTACACACAAAACCTTTCTTAAACCTTGTTTCATCTTTCTTGCTCCCTTCGTTTTTTCGGCAAAATATTTTGCCGTATTTTATATTTGCAACCTTCACGCAAAAGTTTTATATATGGAAACGACAACTATTTTTGCCGGGGCAAGAGATTCACGAACTAAAAAATTTCTAAGAAAAATTCCGCATTAATTTTAGCATCACCATTCTTTAACTTCAACAAATTTTTCCAAAGCACACCTACCTGTATGCATTTTCCTGTAAATGGGAAAACTCTTGTTGGAAGGAGTGTTTTTTTATGCAAAAAGCGAAGTATTATGGTTTGCTGTGCGGATTATGTACTGTCTCGGCGGTTGCGGGTATCGCGCTTGGGTATTTTATTTTCGGGCCGATTGGGGTAAATGCGGGCGTTAGCAATTCAAGCGGGGGGGGGAAACCTGCCCCTTATTCGGAATATTATCCCGCGTACAAGAATGACTATGCCGCTTTGGAAAACGAAACGGCACAGGAAGAACCAACTCACAGTTATATTTTAACCGTGAACGACGGATATATAGTGGTGCTTCATGCAGGAGCAAAGGACGCGATAATGGAAGTGACATCCACGCCCGTAAACGCCCTGCCGCTCGAAGAGCAAGCCCGTTTAGAGCAAGGCATACGGCTGTACTCGGAGGAAGCATTATTCCGAATCTTGGAGGACTACGGAAGCTAGTGCGTTGTGTTCCACACCGTTCAATTTGTAGCCGATTACGGTATCAAGGTTAATCATTTGCAGGCTTTGGAAAACGCTTTTTTCCACGTCTTTGTTGGTTTTTTTCAGTTGCGAAATAAGAGCCTTTACCGTTTGCCGCGCAGACGTTCCGCCGGAAGCATCATATATATTGCAGTTTTCCGCCAGCGGGCAAGCGCATTGTATAAAGGACAGCGAGTTATAGCGTTTCCATGCCAAAATCGCGCTCTCCTCTATGCAGTACATAGGGCGAATAAGTTGCATTCCTTGGAAGTTTTTGCTGTTCAACTTCGGCAGCATGGTCTGATATTGCGCACCAAAAAGCATGGACATAAGCGTGGTTTCCACCACGTCGCTCATGTGATGCCCCAGCGCGATTTTGTTACAGCCCAAACCCTGCGCCGTTGAATACAAAAAGCCGCGCCGCATTCTTGCGCAAAGGTAACAAGGCGACCGCTCCGTTTTTGTAACCACCGCAAAAATATCCGAATCGAAAACCTGTATCGGAATTTCCAAAAACGCCGCGTTGGCAACCACTTTTTGAAAATTGATTTCGTTATAGCCCGGGTTCATCACCAGAAAAATCGGCTCGAACGGGATTTCGCTGTGCTTGTGCAGTTGCTGCATAAGCTTCGCCAAAAGCATAGAGTCCTTCCCGCCCGACACACACACCGCAATCCTGTCCCCCGCCTGAATCAAGTCGTACTTCTGCACGCCCGCCACAAACTTCCGCCAAATTTCTCGGCGGAATTTTTTATGTATACTGCGCTCGATTATTTGAATTGGGGTTAGTTCTTTCATTTGTAAAACTCCTTTTTTTGCATTTTATAGGTTTATCCACAATGCGGGGCGAACGCCGCAACCGGCAGAATCCACACTGCCGCCAACCATGCTTATATCGCCGGCGTCGGAGACGGCAACGGCATTGTAACTGTGGTTGCCGGGCGAACGCAACCACCACCAAGAAGCCGACCCGTTATACGTTGCCATCCTGTCTTGATTGTACTTGTTAAATATGCAGAAGCCTGTCGGCTCTATTTTGCCGCCATTGTCTTTTCTGTTTTTGTTCACGTAATCGCCGCTGTTTCCAAAATATCTGTCGGCGTCGTCAAGGCTTAGCAAAAACACATAGTCGTATGTATCCCTGCCGCCGTTAGTGCCATACCATAGGTTCTTGTCGTTTTTTACCAGTGTTTTTACTATTCGTGTCCTGTCTGCGCGGGGGATTTGATTGTAAAATTCTGTGTTCAATTCTTTTCGCAATGTGCAGTTCTCCCATGTGGTTTCCGCAATGGCGCGGGTCTTGTTGTATGGGCGTTTGTCCCAAATTTCTTCGCGAAGAAGCAATGCCTTGCCGTCTTGCACGTCCAGCACAAGCCAGTCACACCCCGCGAATTTTTTAGTCTCTCTGATGAGTGAATTTTTTGCGGCGGGAAGGGGCGGCTTTTGCTGAAAAACCGCGGGTATCGAGGGTAGTACCTCTTTAATCCGCGCAATTACGGGGGACGCAAGAGATAACGGGTTAGCTTGCCCAATCACCGATTGCAGACTTACGTCGTTTTTTAATGCCGCCGCGAGACGCAAAATATCGGCGTCGGAAAGTTGCGCCGGCGCAGAGTCAGGTTGCGGAGACGCGGGGCGTGGGTGCTGCCGCTCGGATGGTTGTCGCGAGGGTTCAAACGGCGCGGGTGATTGCTGCCGTTCGCGCGGGTGTGGCTCTTCGCGTACTGCGGGCGCAGGTGGGGCATAACCCAGCAATTCCGCAATGCATTCAATCACGATTTGCGCGGAGTCGGTTTTAACATCGTAGTCCCTATCCATTTCGGCAATCAAATGCGCAACGGCGATGTATTCCTTTCGGGCAAAGGCGTTTTTCAAACGGGAATATGCCTGCATATCGCCAACGGCGGTGTTAAGCAAGTGGCGCAATCGGTTGGCTTCACTTCCGCCAACGCCCATGTTGCCGAGCGTGTCTGCAAGGGTAGCTTTGAATTTTGCGGGTTCGGAAAAAAGCGCGACACCATGGCGTTCCGCAATATAATGCAGTGCTTTTTTTATTTTGTCTCGCATATAGTCTCCCCCCTGTCATACATTTTTTTCAAGATGTCTTCAATTCCCGATTCCCTCACGCGGATATCCGCGACAGAATAATTTGATGCGGCGTAAGTTATGGCTTCGCCCGTGATTATTTTGTCGTGGTTTAAGCGGTAACAGTGCGTGTTTCCTTCTGATGTTTGCAGATGAAAAAGAGGGTTTTCGATTGGCGCGGTCGGCGCGGCAAATGTGACTTCCAGTGTGTATTCCGTATCACGATAGCGTTCTTTAAAGCCGAGTTGGTTGCCGTCATACAGAAGTTTTCCGTGGTCGATTAGTATTAGACGTTCGGCAATTTGCTCTATGTCGCCTGTGTCGTGGGTGGTTAGCAAAACGGTTGTGCCTTGCTCCTTGTTTATCTTTTTCAAGAATGCGCGTATTTTGTCCTTCACAAGTACGTCAAGCCCGATGGTTGGCTCGTCAAGATACACAACCTTGGGCTTGTGCAAAAAACACAGCGCGAGATTGGCGCGCATTCGTTGCCCCAAACTTAACTGCCGCACGGCTTGCGACAAAAAGTCTTCCATATCAAGCATATCCACCAGCATATCGCGTTGCGCCCGAAACACTTTTTCCTCAATTTTGTACATCGTTTTAAACAAATCAAAAGTGTCGCGCACGGGCAAATCCCACAGCAATTGCGAACGCTGGCCAAACACAACGCCCATGCTTAGTGCATTTTTTGTGCGATTTTTGCACGGGTCGCGGTCGAAAACCCGCACTGTTCCGCAGGTTGGCGCAAGGATGCCCGTAAGCATTTTTATCGTTGTAGATTTCCCCGCGCCGTTTGAGCCGATATAGCCCACCATTTCGCCCGCGTCTATGGAAAAACTGATATCGTCCACGGCGCGTTTTTGCGTATATTTCGGGCAGAAAAACTCCGCAAACCAAGAACGGTTTTTATCGCGCTTGCGGATTTTATAATCCTTGCTTACATTTATTAATTCAATTTGCGGCAAGAAAATCACTCCTTATGTTCCCGCGCTTTCGTATCTGCGGCTTAGAATTCGCCAGCACAGTGCAGTTATCCCAACAATCAGAACCGCAACCACGGGTGACAGCCACATATTCACTTGCGGAAGCAAGCCGTCTTGCTTGCCCAGAAGAACTTGACTTGGATAAAATCCCACAAAACCAAATGGCAAAACAGTAGTAAAAATAATTTGCAAAACACGCGGATAAATCACCAACGGAAACTGTGCAAAATTTCGCCCGCTGTCAAAAAACACGCCAACGGGCGAACGCGAACGGGTGCGCAAAGATGGCATCTCGCAAATAAGCATCATACAAGCGGTAATAATTCCGCCGCAAACAATCATCACAACAAACCACAGCCACTGCCACGCCGCCCAAGAAATGCCAAGTTGTATCATGCTGAAAACCAAAGCCCCGACCGCCAACGTGATATGCGAAACATAACCGATATTAAAAGTTGTGGCAACCAAGTACAAAAACGGCGGAACGGGGCGCGTAAGAGCCTCGTCCATTGTGCCGTCCACCGCCATATGCCTGAACAATCGCGAAAGATTATACGCAAAAGACGACCCCACAGCATAGGTAAAAAGCCACACAGAATGCAAAAACATTACCTCCATGGGCAACCAGCCGCCAAGCGTTCCAAAGTTTAAAACGGTAAGCACAATAAGAAGCATTGTAATTCCGTTTGCAAGCCACTGCGAAACAATCCCGCCCAAATACGCGGCGGGGTATTCAATTTTCGCCTTAAACAAAAATTTTACAATCCGAAAAAATACGCGCACCGAATGCATTTTTACCCTCCCTGCACAACCAATTTATACTGCACACGCCGCCAAATAAGCCGCTCTGCGCAGAACAAAACGAAAATCCAAAAAAGCGCGGCGACAAAAGTTGCGTAAACATCTGCACCGCTTAGCCGCCCAAGATAAATCTCCATGGGCGCGAACATAACAAACCGAAACGGCAATACATCTGCAATCGCCCGCAACCAATCGGGATAAAACCACAACGGAAGCACCGTTCCGCCAAACAACTGCAAAATCGCACGCTGATACCACCGAACATACCAGTAATCCGTAAGCCAAAAAACGCTGTAACTAATTATCAAATCCACAAGAAAATAGACGGCACCGCCAAGCAATACCGCCAAAACAAACAAGCCAAAAGCCCCCGCACCAATCGGCGGAAGAATCCCGATTAAAACAGCCGCCGCAATAAAAATGGGTACACTCTTTGTAAGCGTTTCAATCACCGCAACAGAGTGCCGCTCCGCAAGCAACTGAAAGTGATACGAACACGGGCGCGTTATTTTCAGCGCGATATCGCCACTGCGATTGTCCTCGCCGATTACATCGCCAAAAGATGTCCCCATCCACACCATCACAAAATCGCCTACAACAAAAAATGTCATTGTTTCGGCAAGTGTAATATCGCCGGCATTTCCCGTGGCAAACAACGCAACCCACAACGCCCACCGCGCCCCAAGCATAAACAACGCCGACACAATCCCCGCAAAAATATTGGTGCGGTATGTGGCAAATTGCCGCATACTCTTGGATATTATCGCGCCATACAGTTTTATGTTTTGCGTCATACAGCACCTTCTGAAAGTATTTTTTTCACGGCGGAAATAAGTATATCTACCTCTTGCGTTGTTGTGTGATGACTAAGGCTAACGCGCCACGAGTTAAGCGCGTTTTTTTTATCGCCTGAAACGGCAAATACAGGGCGTGACGGCGCGTTGCCCGTGGAACAGGCAGACTTCACGGAAACGGCAATGCCGCGTTCGTTTAGGGCGGATTGGAACGCCGTGCCTTTTATATTCGGCGCGGAGATGTTCAAGATATACGGGCTACCATCGAACGGGCTGTTTATGCGCATTTCTTTTGGAAGCCCGTCCAGCAAATGTTTTCGCAAATCCGTTACGTATTGCAAATTTTTCTCCAAATTCGCAAGCGCGTTTTCCAGCGCGACAAAACACGCCGCCGCCATTGCGGGCGATGGCGTCCCGCCGCGATACAGCAAGCCGTTCGCCTCCGACCCGCCGTGAATGAGCGGTTCAAGTACCACGCCTTCGCGCTTCACAAGTACGCCAAAACCGCCAAGCCCATAAAATTTATGCGGGGAAAAACAGAATGTCGCCACGTTTTTCAGCGGCAACTGCAACTTCACCTTGCCGATTGCTTGCGCCGCGTCTACGTGCAAATGACAATGCGGGAACGCCGCCGATATTTCCGCTATTTCCGCCAGCGGCTGAACCGCGCCCAGTTCGCTGTCCACCGCGCTTACGCACAGCAAGACCGTATCATTTCGCAGGGCGCGTTGCAAATGTGTCAGGTCAATTTTCCCATTCGGCTGTATTTTAAGAAGCTCAATCTCGTACCCGTTCTCGCCAAGAAACGCCAGCGCACCACTCACAGACGGATGCTCCAAGCAAGTAGAAAGGATATGCCGCCCCGTATGCGCATACGCCCGCGCAATACCCTTCACCGCCAAATTGTTTGCCTCGCTCGCCCCCGAAGTGAAAATTATATCCTGCGGCGCGACATTAAAAAACGCGGAAATTCCCGCCGTGGCGCGTGACATTACATCACGCGCCGCACACCCGCTTTGGTGCGCCGCCAAGGGATTTCCCGCGCATTCGCGCTCTATTTTACAAAACTCCGCAAGCACAGCTTCGTCCGCTTGCGTGTGTGATGCATAATCAAAATTTATCACGGTTTCAACGCCTACGCATTGTGATACATACGCATTTTGTCAACAGCATCTTCGGCAATAAACACACTGCCGCGCTCAAGCAAATATTGATGGCTTAACATATTTGAAACGTGCTTTTGCCCGTATTCATACAAAACGGCTTCCAGTTCTGCCGTTGTTCGTGTATCCTCTGTTTCATTTTTGATTAGCAAAAAGAAGCGGTTATCCATTTTGTGTATCTGGCTTGTGCCTACAAAATGCTCAGGCAAGCGCACAGCGGCGGCGGCAAGAAAGTCCAAATTGTCGAAAGAGAAAATGCTGTAGCTGTCCTCGTTCGCTTGCTCCTCCTGCTTTACGGGGCGGCTTCTTTTATATCGGCACTCCTGCCGTGCGGCGGGGATAAGATTGTACTTTTTCTCGCCGTCTGCCGCGTTGTCAATCTTTGTTACTACAACAACAAGGCTATCCACGCCAACGCGCATAGCCTCAAACATTAGAGGGGTTTCACCCTCCACAAACTCTTGCTCATCTTGCACCAAAGTCATTATCTCGCGAAAAAGTTGCTGAGTTTTGTCGGACGCATAGGAGAGTTCGTTTATTTTAATGTCGCGCTCCTCCAAGTCATCCATCATAAGTACGAATTTTATCTGCGTGTCGGAAATTCTTTCGATGCGCATGACGCACCCCCCTTTGCGCAAGTATAAATAAAATGTCGCTTATTGTAAAGAGGTTATTCTTGGAGTTTCGCGCTACACAATTTGAAGTATCTTGTATTGCAACGCGCCTTGCGGTGCGTCCACTGTAACAGTGTCGCCGCATTTGTGCGAAAGCAACGCCATACCAAGGGGTGACTCGTTAGAAATTCTGCCGCCCATGGGGTCAGACTCCGTAGAGCCAACAATCGAATATTCAACCTCTTCGTTGTATTCCATATCCAAAACGCGCACCTTAGACCCTACCGAAACAGAGTCTTGGTCAAGGTCTTCTTCGTCGATAACCTCCGCGTTACGCAAAATCTTCTCAATCAAAGCAATGCGGGATTCAATCTCCGCTTGCTCGTCTTTGGCGGCGTCGTATTCCGCGTTTTCGGAAAGGTCGCCCTGCCCACGCGCATCTTTGATTTTTGCCGCAACATCTTTACGACGAACAACTTTCAGTTCGTGCAACTCTTCTTCAAGCTTTTTTAAGCCCTCGTATGTCAAAACAGTTTTTTTATCAGCCATCTGAAATTTCCCTCCAAAGTTAGATTACCTTTTAAACACAGACTATACCGCTTATCCAACGAAATGTCAAACGGAAATATTTTGAAAATTCTTTTCATATACATATCCAAAAAAGGTGCGTGAATTATCATGACAAAACCGACCCCCCTGCGCCGTGGCGACACCGTTGCGATAACCGCCGCAAGCGGCCCCGTGAACCCCGAAAAACTTTCCGCAGGAATAAAAATTTTAGAATCCATGGGGCTAACCGTCCACGTTACCGAAAGCTGCCGCACCGCCCACGAATACCTTGCCGCCCCCGACAACATCCGTCTCCGCGACCTCCATTCCGCTTTCGCAGACAAAAAAATAAAAGCCATTTTCATGGCTCGCGGCGGATACGGTTCTGCCCGTCTCCTGCCCCATCTAAACATCCCCCTCATCCGCGACAACCCAAAAATCTTCGCAGGCTACAGCGACACCACCGCCCTTCACACCGTCCTAAACCAATCCGCCAACCTAATCACCTACCACGCCCCCATGCCCGCCGCCGATTTGCCAACCGCGGACGAAACGACATTAAAATTTTTTGAACAAGCTTTATTTGAAAATCAAAACCTTGGGGGAGAACCTTTTTGTTCACAAAAAGGTTCTCCCCCAAACCCCCTCTC
>Ga0209755_10000334_pt1 | contig 89681 bp, 85 predicted proteins | sample TergutCo191P1_FD_187301 | JGI IMG/M metagenome (GOLD analysis project Ga0209755, IMG submission 187301) | Cornitermes sp. P1 segment gut microbial communities from Petit-Saut dam, French Guiana - Co191P1 (SPAdes) (version 2) | ecosystem: Host-associated > Arthropoda: Insects > Digestive system... | reverse complement strand
TGTATATTCTTGCCCGCTACACGCCAATTGGCGCACTCTTTTTTGGTGTGGTCACAACGTGGTTTGCCGAAACTGACGGGATTTGGGATTTCGCACTTCAAGCATTTATAATGGCTGCCACTTGGGGAGTAGTTTGGTTTCTTGCAATGGTAGCACTAAATAAACTAAGCGACAAATTTGCAAACAAACGGCTGGCAAGAGCTGAAAAGGAGAGCGAGGGTGGAGTTGAGTGAAGAATATAAAAATGAAAGTCGCTCGTGTCGAAGCAGAGTTATCGCAAGAGCAATTAGCCGAAAAAATCGGCGTAACACGGCAAACCATCGGACTGATTGAATCAGGAAACTATAACCCTTCGCTCAACTTGTGCATCACAATTTGCAAGGCGTTGGGAAAGACATTAAACGATTTATTTTGGAATCCGATAAATGATGAAAAAGAGGAGAGTTAAGTCATGAATATGCAAGGACATGAGCAAGAAAAAAACACAAAAAGCACACCTAAACATGCAAAACTGAAAAGAGGGCTATTGCGTTTCGTTGAAGTGATAATATATCTGGCAGTGGGCGTGGCGATGGGGTATTTTCTAGGTGACGAATTACTAATAATGCTTATCGTTTTTATCCCTGTGTGTATGCCGCTATTTTTATTATTCCGCTGGCTGAAAGCAAACAAGCTTTCACATCTTTACGAGAAATCCGAAGAAAATCAGGAGGATGATGATATTGACGGGGAAGAAAATAACGCTCCGAAATCTCCTCCGACAAAACGAAGTATTATCTTTGGTTACATATGCTTAGCACTGCAACTGCTTGCAGGCGGACTTATAGGCTTTAGCGTAGTTACACTCATATTCAGCTTTATAGATGGATATTCTGAAGTAGGGCGTTACTTTGTTATGCTGGGCGTGGCAATTATAATTTTGATTATTGGGATTGTTTTGGGTGTAATGAACAATGCAGCAGTCAAAAAAGAATTCAGTAATGGATTTACGTATGCAAAAGAAGAATTTGCCGCTACAAAAAAGGATATTATTTTTAGCGAAACAGATGAGCGCATGAATGTTATAGGATACAAGGCGGGATATATCGCGCTTTGGTCTGTCTTAGCGGCACTTTTGATATTCGGCGGTGTAGTGGTGGTGTTACCCATAGAAAACGTGAATATTTTGACCATAGGAATTTTAGGCATCTGTATTATGGGAGCTGTGATTTACACAAGTGTTGTGGGATATTACAGTGAGAAAAACTTTAACGCGGTTTCGAAAAATTCCATTCCTCTGAAAGTTACCTTTTTCGTACTAAGTCTCATACCGCTAGGTCTGACGGGGCTAGCATGGGGCATTAACGGATTATCAGCCGCGGGCATTGCCTTTTTCATCGCATTCGCCATAACATCTGCGATACTGCTGATTGAAGTAGTAATGCAAGCTAAGGTAAAGAAAAAAGCAAAAGCCATGTTAGGCGAAAGTGACATAGGGTAAAGTGGAGAGCAATCTTATAATTCTTTTGCAATCATAGATGGTTTGTTTTATAATGTGGGCATGGGAGTAAGTGGATGAACAAGAAGAAACTATTTGCAAGAATTGTAAACAATCAAAAAAATGTGCAGTTCAATGACTTCGTGACTATTGTTGAAGCTTTTAGGTTTTACCGAACAAGAGGTGAAGGAAGTCATGGAATTTACAGAAATGCTAATGTTGCAGAATTTATTAACTTGCAAAATGAAAAAGGTAAAGCCAAACCGTATCAGATTAAGCAATTTTTGGCGTTAGTAGAAAAATACAATTTGAACATGGAGGACTAAGCGGTGAGAGATTATCACATAAATATCTTTTACAGTAGTGAGGATAAAAGCTATATTGCAGATATACCTGACTTGAAGTTTTGCAGTGCTTCAGGAGCGACTCCGCAAAAAGCATTAGAAGAAGTTTTGATTGCTCAAAAGCTGTGGCTTGAAGAAGCACACGCGAGCGGAGTGAGAATCCCAACGCCAAGATATAAACCTCTGATTTATCAGGTAGACCTGCAATCAGTCTCCGTTTGACTTTCGCGTACAGTCTTACGCTTTGCCAAGTAACGCTTCCTTCAGTCCTTCAAAGTCGAGAAAGTCTTCGACAAACTGCTTTCTTAGCAATTCCTGAGGAACAAACTCATTATACTTGCCCTTGACCTGAACTTTTTCGGGCAGGGGCAGTTTATATAGGTCTAACTCAGAACTCAAAATGTCAAAGATAATTTTTTCAAGCTCCTCTGCGCTTCCGCTGAAAATAACCTCAAGATAAACGCAAGTAATCCAAGGCAGCTTGCTCTTTATCCCTCGCCCGCGAAGTGCGTAATTTAATGTAAAGAGTTGCCGTGTTCCCACCCATGGGAATATGGCGTATTTTTTATCGGAAAGCGATGTTACAAGGTTTTCCAGGATGCCGCTACCGCGGGCAATGTTGCATATTTCTTCAAGGCGGGGAGCGCATCTCTCGCTCAAATACGGATAAGTCTCGTCCGAAAGCAACACGCTTCTTATCTTATGAACCAGTATAGTGTGAAGCTCCACATCAACATCTTGCTCCCAATCAACAAGCGATATGCCCGGCACGTGCTTTACAAAAATGACCTTGCTTTTCTCGTTTACGTCAATTACTTCCCACGCCTTTCCCGCAAGAGCAAAACGCATACCCTCCGGGTAAATTTTATCCACTGTGCCGATGGTGCGGTTTTCATCTTTTACAAGCAAATATTCGGGCGCAATAAAGACAGTCAGAAACTTGTGGCTGTTTACAACCTTTTCTCCCTCTCTGCCGATGATGAGCCCGCCTCGCTCCGTTTGCTCTAATTGGTCTGTGTTTACGAGATGGCGAAGCAGTAGTTGATAATCTTCCTGCGAAATATGCGAAAAACAACCGAGTGTCAAAATATCTTGTGCAAGTGCTGCGGGGGACAGTTCACCTGCGCTTTTGAGGTGGCTGAGTGTTTGGTGATATAGCATATTATATGCGTGGTTATGCGGATATATAGGCTCAAGCCACTGATCTTTTGTGTAAAGCTCAATGATGGCTATTGTGCGCAGGAACTCCCAGTTAATAGGACCGAGCGTGTCGGATGAATTTATCTGAATGCTTTCTACAAAGGTGAACAGTAATTGCGGAATCTGCCCCCGCCGCCCGCAACGCCCGAGCCTTTGTGCAAATGAAGAGACAGTCAACGGTGCTCCTACCTGAACGGCTTGGTCGAGCGACCCTATATCTATGCCGAGTTCAAGGGTGACGGTTGCACCTGTGACTATTTTTTCGTCTTCCGCCTTCATCTCGTCCTCGGTTGTTTCACGCAGCAGTGCGGATACGTTGCCGTGATGAACTCTATAAACGTCAGGTGCTTTGCTTCTCAGTGCGATTTCACGGAGGTTTGCCAGTGTAAACTCGGTTTCTTCGCGGCTATTGGTGAAGACTATGGTCTTTTTATCAAGTGTCGCCTTGAACAGATAGTCAAAATGTTCTCTATTACCTATTTCGCCACTGTTGCTCACGCCCACGATATTGCCACTTCCGTCTCTGCCTTCAAGGTCACGCTTGTCTGCGTAATTGACAAATCGCTCAACGTGTAGGCGGACTCGTTTCTTAACCTCATCGGTCAAAGGAGAACTGCATTTTCTGCCCGTTCCCGTATTCAGCCATGTTTCTGCCATGCTTATATCTCCCATAGTTGCCGATAGACCAATCCTGCGAGGAACCACTCCGGTCAGTTTTTGTATGCGCTCAAGCACGCACAGCAGTTGCAGCCCCCGTGCATCGCGCATGAAGTGGTGTACTTCGTCTATAATTACGTAGCGCAGGTCGGAAAACATCTGTAAACATGCCCCGCGCTTGTTCGTTACGAGGCTTTCGAGTGACTCAGGTGTTATTTGCAACAGACCCTTCGGGTTTTTTATAAGCTCATCTTTTTTTGTCATGGATGCATCGCCGTGCCATTTCCAGACGGGAATGTTTGAGTCGAGTAAAAGTTCTTCAAGCCGCTTGAATTGATCATTTATTAGTGCTTTGAGCGGTGAGATGTATAGCACTCCGACCGATTTTGACGGATTGTTATAGAGGTCGGTCAGAACAGGCAAAAACGCGGCTTCGGTTTTGCCCGATGCCGTTCCTGATGACAGTAGCAGGTTATCGTCCGTGTCGAAAATTACTCCACACGCCGCAACCTGATTCCCGCGCAGTTCCTCCCATTTGTTTTGGTATATGAAATCCTGAATAAACGGCGCAAGACGATTAAAAGTATCCATGGTTTTCTCCTTGTGGTCTGCAATATTAGCATATTAAAGCTGCTTAAAGAATTCAAAAATTAAATCTATAACATTGGTCGCACGCTTGTCAACTTTTTCAATATTCTTTACTTCACAAGGCTCACATCGTTTAATCTCGGAATTCTCAGGTATCTCTGTATTGCAATCTTTACAAGTTTTCAAGCATGTCCCTCCCATCAGTGCATAATTTACTAAAACAATCTATTCCTTATCGTTTTTACTATATCTAAATATATAGACAATTACCCGTTGAGTCAAGTTCCTTGTCCGATAAAAGCAAAATCCGGCAAATGGCTCGTGTTCATACCATTTACCGGATTTTTTGCGTATATACGCTTTTGGATTCGGTGGCTTCTTTGTCACCGGATTTATTTCTCCCCAGCTTCCGCGCCGAGCAGAGAAATGTGCCTTTTGTTCGCGTTTTGAACGCTTCCCAAGCGGGATATATTTCTGCTTCATTTGAAACACCTCCTGCATCAAGTATAACACATAACAAAGAAAAAGTCACAACCGCAACACTTTTAATTTTTCAAAAAAGAGTAAGGGGCTGTGACAAATCTAGTGTTTGCAACAGCCCCACTCATTAATCTAACTTAATTCACCTTTTCTTTACAGCCGCCCAAACTTCTACATAGCCGTATTCCTCGTCTCCGCCGTATATCTCCATGTCTAAGCTGCCAACTTGCTCATACTCTGATGTCGGGAGCCACTCTGTGAAAAATCGCTTATACAAATTACCTATCGCTTCGCCAAAATCATCCCACTTGACTTTTCCCGATGGGAAAATAGCCCAAGTATGTGGCGGAATATCCACAACCTTGTACCCTTCGGTGTTGCTGTTTGATGTTTTAAACGCGCAAAGCATGTAGGGGAATGTGCCCTCTCCACTTTCCCTGTAGTCACATACAGCGTGAACTTTCCCTAAATCCTTACTGACGAACGCAGGCAAATCGCCTGCACTGTTTTCAAGTTTTTCGTGTAAGCCATTTTCAAGACTATCTTCCCATAAGTCACTTGGCTTACGGAGCGATGACTCCTCTTTGGTTTCGCCAATGATTGCCGCAATGCCCATTTCCTCGTCGAAAACTTCTTCAATACCAAAGACTTGGAAGCCCTCTATTGTCTCTATTCGATAATCCATTTCCTTTTCTCCTTTAATTGAAAATTGGAAGGAAATCCTAGGATATGCTTTAAGCGAAACACCATCGGTACGCGCATCTGTGGGCGTAACTCCATGCAACGCTTGAAATGCACGAGAAAAAGAAACAGGCGAATCATAACCGTACTTTATCGCAAGGTCGATAACTTTAGCATCTCCGCTCTGAAGTTCCAGTGCCGCCAAAGTCAATCTTCTCCTGCGAATGTACTCAGACAAAGAGATATTGGTGATGAACGAAAATGTCCTGCGAAAGTTATACGATGAGCAACAGGCGATTTTCGCAAGCACATCATGGTCAATCTCATCTGTTAGGTTATCTTCGATATACGCAAGTGCCGCTTTCATACGTGTCAGCCAATCCAAGTCAAACCCCTCCTTTAAAGCAAAGCATAGAGGATTATCGTTTAAATGTCGCAACTATCCGTGCCGTGTTTTGTGTGGTGTGGAGAGTGGTCACAACAGTGATTCCCAGTCGCGGCGCGAGTATAAAACACGAACAACATAAACAACTCGCATAGCTTCATCTACACGAAAGAAAATGGTATAGTTTTTGACATATAAAGGTCTGATTCCTTTTTCTGCTAAGCGCTCACCTTTTGCCAAACCTATCCGATTAGGCATTTTTTCGAGAGTGTAAATGGTGTCCAAAATAACATTGACTGTTTTCGCAGCTATAGTAGGCTCTTGCAACTCATACGTAATATATGTTGCTATATCCAGAATATCCTGTTTTGCTAAGTCGGTAATGCCTATTCTATAAGTTTCCATTTTTTATGTCTTTTCGGAGTTTCTGTGCAAATTCATGAAAATCAGAAACACGTCCGGCTTCAATGTCTGCAATACCTTCGTCTATCGCCTCATGCAACACATCTATTGCGGCGATTTTGTTATATTCCTCTATGCTAAGTAGTATATATTTACCGCGCCCGTGCTTTGTAAGAATCACCGGACGTTTTTCCGTGTCTATGGATTCCATGACTTCTGCCATGTTTTGGCGTAAATCAGACACAGGTCTAACATCTGGTAAAGTGGTTGCTCTCAAAATCATCACCCCACATATTTTTGTACGTTAATTATAGCAAAACAACGTACAATATGCAATAGCCATTTTTACCAAACCACCATTTACCCTCTTGACAAATGCCGCTGTTTTACCTTACGCTTAACATCGGAGGAAAATTATGCACACATTAACCGCAGTATTGACTTTTTATATTCCGCATGCAACTTCGCTAAAAGATAAACGGCAAGTTTGCCGAAGTCTTGTCGATAAGACACGTCAGCGTTTCAATGCTTCGGTTGCGGAGGTGGATACGCAAGACATTCATCAAACGCTGACGATAGGTGTTGCAGTCGTGTCTGGCGATTTCTCCCACGCACAAAGCTCGCTCGACGAGATTGTGCGCTTTATGGAAAAAAGCGCGGACGCAGAGCTTATAAAGGTAGAGGAAAACATCTGAAATGACATATCACTACGCTGATTACAAAACAATTCTCTCGCCTAAAAACGGTATGAACATCTACCGTGGCTGTACCCATGGGTGTATTTATTGTGACAGCCGTAGTGCCTGCTATCAGATGAAGCACGACTTTGAGGATATTGAAATCAAGCGAGATGCGGCCAATATTTTAGAAAAACAGCTACTCAGAAAACGCTACCCATGCATGATTTCCACAGGAGCAATGTGCGACCCGTATATTCACCTTGAAGAAAAACTAAATATTACCCGCAGTTGCCTTGAAGTAATCAAAAAACACGGCTTCGGGCTTGCGATACTGACGAAATCCGACCGAATTATGCGTGATATTGACCTGCTCTACACAATCAACGTCAAAGCTAAGTGCGTTGTGCAGATGACATTGACTACTTTTGATGAAGAACTATGCAAGATTCTTGAGCCGAATGTGTCAACAACTGCTGAAAGGTTTACCGTTCTTGAAACAATGAGAAAAGCCGAAATCCCGACGGTAGTGTGGCTGGATCCTATTTTGCCGTTTATAAATGACTCCGAGGAAAACTTGCGCGGTTTACTTGACTATTGCATTCGGGCGAAAGTGCGTGCTATTGTATGTTTTGGGTTTGGCACGACCATGCGTGAAGGAAGCCGTGATTATTTCTATGAAAAGCTTGATGAACATTTTCCTGATATGAAGCAGAAGTATATCCAAACATTCAGCGGCAGCTACCAATGCCGCAGTCCAAAAAATTCGAGGCTTATGAGCATTTTTCGCGAAGAATGTCATAAACACGGCATCATATATCGCCAAAGCGATGCGTTTAAGTATATACATAAATTTGAGTCAAAAATAGGGCAGCTGTCATTGTTTTAGCTGAAACAACAAGTAGGGGTGACCGTCCTCGGTTGCCCAAATGCGAGCGATGCACCCAATACATACACAAATTCATTTTAAGGAGAAGTCAAGTTATGCAAGAATTCAGTTTACCAACCCCGCAGGAGGATTTTTACAACATTACAAATGAGGTCAAGCAAGCTATTTCCGCCAGTGGAGTAAAAGACGGCATTGCCGTAGTTTTTTGCCCGCATACAACAGCGGGAATAACAATCAACGAAAACGCCGACCCCGATGTAGTACGTGATTTGTTGCTAGGTTTGGCAAAAGCATACCCCGACCGCTCAGAATTTCGCCACTTTGAGGGTAATAGCACAGCGCACATGAAAGCATCAACTGTGGGTTCAAGCGAAACAATAATCATAGCAGACGGCAAGCCGATTCTGGGAACATGGCAAAGCGTATATTTTTGCGAATTCGACCCGCCGAGAAATCGGAAATTCTACGTGCAGGTTATCGGAGGCTGATTGCGGAATCGACACACTAATCAACAACAACTTCGCCGTGCCAGTCGATGATACCGCCGAAATCATAAACTCTGGTATAGCCAAAAAGAGCCAACTCTTGCGCCGCGGCTGCACTTCTGACTCCCGATCGGCAATATACCAGTATAACTTGATTTTTATCAGGCAATATGCGCTCTGCATTTTCCCTCAGCTCGCCCGCAGGGAGCAGGATTGCGTTTGGAATGTGACCTTGCTCGAACTCATCTTGATTACGAACGTCCAAAATAACAACATCATCTGTCATCATGAGCTTCGCTTCCGATGCCGTTATTGTCATATGCTCTACGGCTACATTTCCATTCCCATCACAACCCGCCAGCATAAATGCCGACAAAAAAAGACAAATAGCAAAAACAAACTTCATAACCTTACTGCTCCTTCTTGCGCTAATAAATCCATGATAACACAACGGAAACCTTAGTGCAATTACAGTGTTGCCCTAAAACATTGCCCTAAAACATTACGCTATGCAACACAAACCCAGTATGATATACTTACCCATCACATAAAAGGCAGTATCTTGACGTTGAGTTCGGGCAAATACTTTATGCAGGAGACAGCCTCGCGGGTGAGGAATGGGACGCTCGGCAATGGCATAGCAGAACAGATATAAGAGAAGCTGTTTTGAAGCTTGCTATTGACGCTTGTTTGAAATTGTAGGTTGAGTCGGAACTTACACGTTTTGCCATTTAAACGGATTTAATCAGGTACGCCGCATAGAGTGGAACGGATTTTATATTGTTTTCAAAGCCAAAATTTTTGCCGGAAACCCTTATGCTAAACTTCGGATTGAATTTTTGACGAAAAACATCAAGGCTCTTAGACTTTGTGTGGAGATTTGCCTTAACCTCTACAGGAATGCTTAACCCTTCCATCTGCAAAACGAAATCAATCTCAGCTTTATTTTCAGATTCCCAGTAAAACAATTTATGCCCATTTGATTTTAGCTGACAAGCAACATAGTTTTCAGCTAAACCACCAACAAAAAGCCTGTCGCCGAGCGGCAGATTTTCCATTGTCAAACCATTGCTGTATGCAAGCAAACCTACATCGCCCATATAAATCTTAAAGCTGCTTGGGTCAGCGTAAACCGATGGTGGATTTAAAGCCTCGGTTTTTTGGCATTTGATGACAACACCCGAAGAAATCAGCCATTCCAGCGCATCACCAAACATACTTGCACTCCCGCCTTTTCTCACAACTTTATACTGAAACTTTTTATTGTCCTTTGCAAGCTGCGCAGGTATCGACTCATAACATGCAATTATTTTTACCGCATCTGTCTTGTTTGCGTATTTAGACATGTCCTTTATGTACGAACTCATAATCAATTCTTGCAACTGCGATGCTCCGACCGTTGAATTTCCGTTTTCTATAAAGTGCTTTATAATAGCAGGCATACCGCCTGTTAAAATATACATTCGATAAAGCTGCATAGCCTTATTATGCCAAACTTCTGACAGTGGTATAAATTTATTGAAGCACTCATATATCCTGTCAAGCAATACTTTTTCGCCGCTCGCCATCAAGAATTCTTCAAAATCCATGGGGTAGAGAGTTTCAAGAAAAACTTTGCCAACAGGAAATGAAAACCGCTCTCTGTTTATGGCGACACCAAGCAGCGAACCTGCCGCAATAATGTGATACTCAGGCGCATCTTCCGCAAAGTATTTCAGCGCAGTCAACGCTCTTTCACAGCTTTGAATCTCATCGAAAAAAATTAAAGTTTCCTCACGTAAAATGGAGGTATTGCTCCAACTTTCAAGCAGACCGACAATTTTTTCAGTCACTAAATCTCCACTGAAAAAATCGTGAACTTCCAGTGATTTTTCAAAATTGATATATACCATATTTTTATAATATTCTCTGCCAAACTGCGTGATAATATAAGTCTTACCTACTTGCCTTGCTCCGTAAAGCAACAGCGGCATGCGCCCTGTCTTTTTCTCTTTCCAAGCAGTCAGTTTAGTTATTATTTTTCTTTCCACAAGGCACCCTCCATATCGCATGACCAAAAGTTAATCAGTATTATACGGGAAATGTGCCGTTATGTCAAGTTATTCGTGCGAATAAATCTAAATTTTACTACTTATTCGCACGAATAATCTAAAACCATCTTCTCAACCTCTCCGATATACTCTTCATACACAAGCACACCGTCGGTTACTTCTAAAATGCCATCGCCTATGTGGTCGGTGGCTTTTTCGTTTATGCCGTCTGCGAGGACTTCGAGCATTATGCCGTTTTCATCGGCAAATGATTTTACGTTTTCACTGTCTTGCAGTGCTATGGATAGGGCTTTAAGCTCTGTTTGCGAGAGTGCGCTTTTTAGGGATTGCCAGCCGATTTCGGGTTCGGATTCGGGTAAATTTGCCGTTATTGACGTTGGTTGTGAGGTCTGCAAGTAATCATCGTTGGTGGGACGATTGCCATCGTCCCCTACGATTAGTTGTTCTTGGGTTTCCAGTGCTTCCTCGCGGATTCTTGATAGATTTTTATGATTCACCACAACTACGGTTCTGGTGGATTCCTTGTAGAAATGCAAAGTCGTACGCTCGATAATTTTATCCAGCTTCGCTTTTTTCGCAGACATGCGCGAGAGTTCCATAAACCCTCTGCTGCCCGATTTTATTTCTGCGACCAGCTTATACTTATACCGGGCGGCGTTTCTCAGTGCGCTTTCTGTCTTTTTTACTATATAGCCGACAAAATCTTTCTGAGTCGAAAAATAAATAGGCAGAGTAGCAGACCAAACACCGTTCTTGCAATGATACTGCTCATATTTCGACATTTGCACTTCACGGTCTGCTTGCGTGGCATTTGAGCCAAACAAAGCGTTCTTAAACGGCATCCACACAGCTTTTTTACTTGTGCTGTAAACAATCAAGTCCTCGAAGCAGAGGTTTTTTTGTCGGCAAAATTCGTCAATAGCATCAAGAACTGCCCTAAGACAACCGGAAAAAAGCTCCTCATTGCCGTCGCCTATAAATTTTGACTTTGACACATCATATCCGGAAATATCCCGAAGTAGCTGAGTCCTTTTCTCCGCATTACCGCGCAAAAGCAACGTAACCCCATAGTATTTCCCAAGTCCATGGATTTCCACGAACTCAAAAAAACTATAAGGAAGTTCATAAAAAATAAAATAATCCTTAAACCACATAGGCAAATACTTTACTATTGCAGGGTTGTCTGCCGAATAGGTATCCCAAACACTAAGAAGTTTATCAAGACCATCCAAAGGGTCGTTTGCACCAACTCCCGACAGCAACTCATAGATGTAGAGAAAAATATATGAAGTCGAAGTCGGAGTCAGTTCACCGCTTCGAGCCTTTGTCCGCCAGGTGAAATATGTACGCAGATTTTCATAACCCATATTCTGATAGCAAGGGTAATACATATTGATGCCCAATTTTTCGGAATAATCATCAGTAAAATCCTCCATAAACTTCGCTTGCCTATAAAAAAGCTCCGCTTCATTGCGAGCAAAAGGTCTTTGCGATGATAACCTGCGCATTTCCTGAAATTTTTCGCGAACAGGGTCAAGTTCTCGCTCAGGCAGCCTTTCTGTTTGAGCAGCAATACCTGAAACACCCGAAAATTGCACCGCTGTTTCACCCTGTGCCGGGCGCTCAGCGGTGCTTCCTATTTCTATTTCAGCAAATCTTATTTCATCCATTTTGTTCCTCAAAGCAACATTGAAGTAACCTTTTTATCGCAATAACCGCAGCGGTCAGAACCGCTCCGAGATACAAGCCGCGGAAGGTAGGTGTCCGACAGTGTGATACAAGCGGGGTTTGTGCACTCTCCGGCAGCCGCATACGGGTCGCTCAGGGTAACAGGCGGAACTTCACGCGGCAAGTGCATAAATTCAAGAAGCAACGCCATGCGGATAAGCATACCATATCGGGCTTGCTCAAAATAAGCGGCTCGCGGGTCCGTGTCAACATCGGTCGAAATCTCATCAACACGAGGTAACGGGTGCATAATTTGCATATCTTTTTTCGCACCCTCAAGGAGCTTCTTTGTGAGTATATAAATATCTTTAAGCCGTCTGTACTCTCCCGCATCTTTGAAACGCTCACGTTGAATGCGTGTCATATACAAAACATCAAGCTCGGGAATTACATCAGCAAGCGACTCGGAAACTTCATATTTTTGACCGACCTGATTCATGCGGTCAAGCACATAATCAGGAAAGCTGAGCTCCTTAGGCGAAATCAGATAAAAACTCACACCCTCAAACATCTCCATTGCCTCAGCAAGCGAGTGTACAGTGCGCCCATTTTTTAGGTCGCCGCAAAGGCCTATGCGGATATTACCAATCTTCCCCCTCTTTTGAGCAATGGTAGTGAGGTCAGTGAGTGTTTGGGTAGGGTGCGAGTGACCGCCATCACCTGCGTTTATCACGGGCACCTCGGAATACAGCGCAGATGCCGTTGCCGAACCTTCCTGTGGGCTTCTGATAACAATTGTGGAAGAATAGGCCGCAGTCATTCTGATTGTGTCTGCAAGTGTCTCGCCTTTGGAAGCAGAAGTGCCGACAGGGTCGGAAAATCCGAACACTCCCGCACCCAGTCTTTGTGCCGCCGCTTGAAATGAGAAATTTGTACGTGTACTTGGCTCGTAGAACATGGAGGCAAGTATTTTTCCCCTGCATGAATCGGCATAAACGCCGGGCCTCGCTATGATGTCGCGGCATCTGGAATACAGATCATCCCACCATTCCCTCGACATATCAGCCACATTAACAAGTTTTCTAATCGCCAACTTAACGTACCCCCTTGAAGATTTGCAAGTAGTATATCACACTTTAAGCGAAAAACAATTTGCATTTTGTATAAAATGTGCTATGCTACACATTGCATACTGCAAACAACAACTCAGAAGCACTGTGAAAAAAGTACTTTTTAGTGCGTTACTTCAGTAAGCCACTGCCTGATTCGACCACATAAAGTTTCCGCAAGCATTAAAAAGTAGTTTTTTCACAGTGCTTCTGACCTGCAACCAGCACCATACTTCAAGATAGAAGGTGAAAGTCACGGCAGAGTCTAAATTTCAAAACGACCTTACACAAGGTTCTGTTGCTAAAAATCTAATACGCTTTGCCATGCCGTTTTTGCTATCAATGCTAATACAGCAAAGCTACAGTATGGCTGATTTGCTAATAGTCAGCCACTTTGCGGGGGAGGCGTCGGTTACCGGAGTGAACAACGGAGGGCAGCTAACTTTTTTCGTGACCGCAATTGCTATTGGGATTTCTGTCGGCGGAACAATTCTGATTGGTCAATATTTCGGCGCGAAGAAAATGGAGGATATGCGTAAAACAGCATCAACACTTCTGACGATGATGATCTTGTTTTCTATCGTTATGGCAGCTCTGTTCATTGTATTGGGAGAGACTCTTCTCGGGCTACTTCAAGTTCCTGAGGAAAGCCTGTCTGAGGCGTGGATTTATCTGGTTATCTGTATGTTTGGTTTGCCGTTTATATTTATGTATAACGCAATTGCAGGGATTTTACGGGGGATGGGCGATGCAAAACGACCGCTGATAATTATCGCAATCGGCAGTGTTGTGAGTGCTGCGCTCAATTTCTTGCTCGTCGGATATTTTAGACTTGATGCCGCAGGAGCGGCAATCGCAACGGTTGCTGCGCAAGCGGGCTGTGTCATTGTTTCTGCAATCTATCTTGCTAAGAGCGGCTTCTTTTTTGACTTCAAACCTAAGAGCTTTGTGATTCACAAAGATAAACTCAGAGCCATACTAAGACTGGGAATACCTTCCGCTATTGCGCAAGTTGCGGTAAATTTATCCTTCTTGCTCCTAACAGTGCTTGTCAACAGATATGGTGTCTACGTAGCGGCTGCCGCAGGTTTGTCAGGGCGCTTCAACGGATTTATAATTATGCCCGTTATAGCAATTTCGAGTTCAATATCTATGATATGTGCACAAAACCTCGGAGCAGGCTTGTTTGACCGTGCGCTCAAAACTATGAAAATCGGGATTGTTTTATCTTATGCGATAAGTATTCCGTTTTTTATCTTTGTTATGCTTTATCCCGATTTTATTATGTCGCTCATGTCGTCCTCGGAGGCGGTCATAGATGCGGGTGAAATATATTTAAGAGCTATCGCTTGGGATTACTTGCTTGTTCCGCTTTCGTTTAGCTTTTTCGGGCTTGCCACCGGAGCGGGGCATACACATATTACCATGATAAACACATTTATCACATCTGTTGCATTGCGTGTTCCGACTGCGCTTCTTTTAAGCATAACCTTTGATTTAGGACTGTTCGGCGTTGGCTTGTCAGTTCCCATTGCCACAGTGGGTGCTATGATTTTTTTGTTCATATACGTACTGAGCGGAAAATGGAAAAATGTAGCAATAAACAGAAATTAGCAAATGACAACACATACTTTAAAGTAACAGAGTAGTGCACATATCATGCGGCCCCGTCGTAATCAGTGTTGCGCTCAAATCTTTTCTTAATTTGACTAAGAGCTTTAAAGCATCACTAAAATTGTAAGACTCAACTTGATGACAAAGCTCCGCTGACTGTGGAATTTTGCGCAACATATCCAATGAGTCTAAACAAGCGACGTTCTGGGTCGTCAGCAATGGCACGAGGGCATCAAGCACGGCTAATGCCTCATCTACTTCCAGAAATTCCACAACTTCCGAAGATTCGGTTTTTTCTTTTTCTATGTCGTTAATCACGCGCATAAACTCTCCTTCCAAAGCAAAAAGCTGAGCATCTGTCGGCTTTTCTTTTCCTTCAAGCACTTTTGCGACATCTCCTACAGCTTCGGTCAACTTCTCTTCTAAAATCATCTCAGCAGAATTTTTGATTGTGTAGGCCAAATAGCGGGCTGACTCTATATCTCCCCTTTCTATAAAGTGATATATACAGTGATATGAGCTTTTGTATATTCTCGCGAAATATGACCGTAATATCGCAATTGAGTCAAGATCCTGTTGAAAACTATTAATTTCTCTGCCGTTAGAGGAACTGCTGGTTCTCCGATTGTGATTAATCTCATTTTCCATGACACTTCTCCCTCAATGTTTTGAGCCCCCATATGCATATTAAGTTTCCTGCGGGATGTTTGCGGGGGAATGAACCCCCGCAACCCCTCGGAAACAAAAATGCTGTATGTGTGGTTAATACCATACACATACAGCATAAAACGCGACCAACGCAAGTCCCAATTAAGCCCGGATACTTGAAAAAATAGTCAAAATACCGTATAATGGGCAAGCGGTGAGGCTTTGCCTTTGCGTATGTGAAATGACCACATATAGCAGGTTGCGGGTGCTTCCACCACCCGTGACCGCCGTCGCATAATTGTCTCCTATAGCATTATACCGCACCCTGCAAAGGTGCGCAAGTGCGTTTTTAATGATTTTGTATAGCGTGAAAGATGGGCATAATTGTTTTAATGAATTTCCGGCAAAGTAGAGAGGAATAATGAAAAAATGGCAACGCAGATTGTAAAAATAACAGGGTATGGCTCCGGCGGCGAGGGTGTCGGGCGACTCCCGGACGGGCGTGTCACATTTATCCGTGGTGCTGCGGAGGGTGACAATCTCGAAATTTCGCTTACAAAAGAGCAAAAGCGGAGCGCACGTGCGGAGATAGTGCGTATCATAGAGCCGTCGCCTCATAGGATAGAGCCGCTTTGTCCGTATTTTCCAAAATGCGGAGGCTGTGATTTTCAGCATATCACATATGAAGAAGAACTGCGGGCAAAGCTTATACGTGTTAATGATGCTATGGAGCGGATTGCAGGCCTAAAAATAAGAGCGGAAGAAATACTAAGCACAGGGCAAACAGGCGGATACCGCAACAAAGCTGTCTTTCACACAAACGGCGCAGATCTTGGTTTTTATAAAGCGGGTACCAACGACGTTGTTCCAATCAGCCATTGTTTACTCTTAAAAGACGATATAAATACCGAGCTTAAAAAGATTATCGAGGGAGAAACCAAAAGGCCGAAAAGTAAAGCCAAAAACCAAGACGGTAAAAATAATGCAGCTAAAAATTTAGCACAGGAAATAATGCTGCGCTCGGGAATCCACGGGCAGGGTGCCCGCCTTGAAGAAAAGTTGGACGATTTAATATTTAGCATATCGGGTTTTTTTCAGGTAAATACGGAAGCTACACAGATTTTGTACAAAAAAGCACGAGAATATGCGGCACTTACAAAAAGCGAAACAGTAGTTGACCTTTACTGCGGAGTCGGAGCAATGACCCTTTTTATCGGCAGAGATGCAGGCAGGGCAATTGGTGTTGAGCTAAGCAACGAAGCCGTTAAAACAGCAAGAAAAAATGCGTACAGAAATGGCTTTGAGAATATGAAATTCGTCTGCGCCGATACAGGGCTTTGGGATTTTTCCATAGCAAATGAAAAAATAGTAAAAAAAGCGGATTGTGTCCTTGTAGACCCGCCCCGCAAAGGATTATCAAAAAAGTCCGTAGAGAAGATAATCGCCCTCTCGCCGAGCCGTATAATATACGTATCATGCGACCCGGCAACACTTGCCCGCGATATCGGTTTGCTGAGTGGTTATGAAGCAACAAGGCTTTGCGCAGTAGACATGTTCCCAAGAACAGCCAATGTTGAGAGTTGTTGTTTGCTGGTTAAGTCAGGGTAATGTAGTTGACATTGCTTCAATAGTGGGTTATTCTACGCTCAAAGTGAGAAGCAAAAAGGAGGGAGGCAGCTTATGAGTCACACCACGGCAACACAAGACCGCTCCACACGGTTTCTCAAGTGGAGCGATTGCATAGTGGGCGCAATTGACAGTGCAAATACCGTAGTGTTCACATCTCCTAACTATAACAAGATTGTTTCGCTCTACACTAAAGGAGCAGACACATGGACGCAGGAGCAATTTCGTGAGTTCTTATCTGAGCGGGTGGTGAGTCGCGACCGCCGTGATATTGAACGTATTTTGTTTCGGTGTGGGCTATCTCATTATGATGTAATGCAAATTGCCGAGATAACACGGGGGATTCACTCGAAAGACCTGTTGTGGGTTGCGCATAGTAAAGATGAAAAACTCGATGATGCTATGACCGCTGTGTTTGACTCTGTGTTTCATCAGCGGATTGACCTCGTGGGAGACTCGCTGGACACTCCCGAGGGATATAATATTAAGCGTTATGGCGTACACGAAGGGCAGTATGGCATCTACAAACAGAGAATTAGTCCGCTTATGACCGATGCAGAATCAGAAGTAGCGGTGTATTTACTGGCAAAAAGGCTGGGTGCTTCGTGCTGCCCGGCGTACCATGTGTATAAAAACACGGTATTTTCAGCGTTTTTATATGATTTTTCTAAGGAATACATAGTACATTTTCGCCGTCTGTTTGACAGCACACGCTCTGATAACGAATATCAAAACCTAATATCAGTTCGGCCTCAGTACCGAGACGACATTGCCCGAATGATATTGCTGGACTTCATAACACGACAGGATGACCGCCATTTGTCGAATATCGCCATCAAAATAACATCAGAAGGCGAGTCCTTTTATCCGCTCTACGACAACGGTAGAAGCCTGTTTTACGAGGACACAGAGGAAATGGTAAACGAGGCAGTGAACCATCCGGATAAATATGCCACGGCATTCGGCTATTCGGGAACATATTGGGATTACATCAACGAGATGGCGGCAGGCGGAGTTGCCATTACGAAGCTCCTTGACCTTACCATTACAGCAGGTGAAACTGCGGACATCCTGAAAGAAGCAGGTTTTACAGGTTACCGTTTTGACGGTTCTTTAGCATGGATTGTTAAAGCGATCGAAATGATAAAGGCACTGTGAACACCGTGAAAAGGGAATATCCTACAACGCCTTACTTTCTTCATACATCGCATATGTATCGATGTCCAGCCGCGGGCGCCACTCAATTTTGAAGCCTGAAACCTTAGCTTGCTTAAACAGCTCTAAATCTTTTAGATCACTGTGAGGTTTTGCGCCCAGATAAGGCTTCACATCAAAAACACGTTTTTCACCGTTATCAAACGTGAGCAGAAGCTCATAGTTATCTCCGGCTGAAACATCTACAATTTTAGGGTGCCGCTTATGGTTTACCATAGCTTTTATCGCCGCACCGAGAGCTTCCCGTTTGTAACCCTGATTCCAGCGATTTACCGCTATCCAGTCAAAAATTCCAGAGCTTTCGCGCGGCCATTCATCGCCGCTCATTTGCTGGATTGCACGCTCATAATCTGCAAAAGTGCTGACGATACCACCGCCGCCGCCACCTGCCGCTGCAACAACTATGCTCGGCTTGCCTTTGTGAAACGAAACCTGCTCTTCCCGACTATCCCACTGCTTTGTCGCCTCGCAACGTCTGAGTTTATCCAAGAAGATTTTTGTCTCCTCGCTGACCTCGCCCCAATACACGGGAGTTATATAGATATACGCATCAGCGGCATCAACCTTTTTCTGTAACTCGCTAAAACCGTCTTTTTCGCCAAAAATGCAGTAGTGTTCTCTGAAGCAAACGCCCCAGCCATCATCGCACATTTTGCATTTTGACAGATTCAGCCCCGAAAGCCTCAGTACCTCCGCGTTAACACCCAGCTCCTTTGCGGTTTTTTCTGCGGTTTCAACAAACGAATAGGTCAAACCGTCGGTTTTTGGCGTACCTGAGATTATAAGTAATTTCATAATGCCCTCCAAAAATTTTTTAGTTATCCGAAAAGGTTAGCAGATGATATGCAGTTTGCGGAGTCTTTTTTCCGAGAACAGGGGTGAAGATTACCTGGCTCGAAAAAAAGCGGAGCAAATTGTATATCATCTGCGGGAATGGGGCTGTTGCAAATCATGCGGATGCGCAATGCGCACCCCTACATATCGTATCAAAAATGCAAATATTAGGCATATGTAGGGGCGGTCATTGACCGCCCGCTTATTTTGCTACAGCCCCCGTATTTTGCTTCATAAGCAGATACATAAGAGCCTTCTGCGCATGCAAGCGATTTTCAGCTTCGTCGAAAATCTCCTGAGCGTGTTCCTCAAAGACCTTTTCCGTAATCTCCTCGCCTTTGTGTGCAGGAAGGCAGTGCTGAACCATGCAGCCGGGATTAGCCAGAGCCATAATGCTATCGTCGATAAGATAACCCGCAAACGCCTTCATTCGCTTCTCTGTCTCACCCTCTTGACCCATCGAAGTCCAAACATCTGTGAAAATGACATCTGCGCCCTTTGCTGCGACCTTAGGGTCGTCAGTCAGCTCGAATTTTGCTCCTGTGAAGCTGTTTGCAAAATCCAAAACCTGTTTATCAGGTCTGTAACCCTCGGGGCAAGCAACACTCACATCCATTCCGCATTTCAGACAGCCGACAATCATGGAGTTAGCGACATTGTTACCATCGCCAATCCAGCAGGCTTTAAGCCCTTCAAGTTTGCCCTTATGCTCACGGATAGTCATTATATCCGCAAGAATTTGGCAGGGGTGAGAGAAGTCGGTAAGACCGTTGATTACGGGAACTGTTGAGTATTTCGCGAGTTCTTCTACGTCCTCTTGGTCAAAAGTTCTTATCATTATGCAGTCGCAATATCTGCTGAGAACCCTTGCGGTATCGGCAATAGGTTCGCCGCGCCCGAGCTGGCTGTCTGCATTTGAGAGAAATATTGCGTGACCGCCCAGATGCGTCATACCGACTTCAAATGAAACGCGTGTTCTGGTTGAATTTTTCGCAAATATCATAACAAGTGTTTTGTCTTTCGGAAAGTCGTGCTTTTTCCCCGCTTTCCACTCCGCTTTCAGCTCGTCGGCCGTGTCCAGGATGAGTTTGATTTCTTCTCCACTCACATCAAGTAATTTAAGTAAGTCTTTTTTCATGTTTGGGGTTCCCTTCAGTTATAAAGATTCAGAACAAGTAAAGACATTCTATGCACAACTACTATTAATGTCAATAGTGACACTTCATTTTCTTGCGTTTTTGTGCAAAAGGCGATAGAATAGTCACAGCTAGCCATAGGAGGACTTTTTTTTGAAACTTGTTGCAATCGATGGAAACAGCATTGTAAACCGCGCATTTTATGGGGTGCGGTCGCTAAATGCTACTGATGGAACACCTACAAACGGAGTATATGGATTTCTTGCTATTTTAGGGCGAATTCTCGGAGAGGAAAACCCTGATGCGGTTTGTGTCACATTTGACCTGCCCGCGCCGACGTTTCGGCATGAGCTTTATGGAGAGTACAAGGCGCACCGAAAGGGGATGCCTGAAGAACTTGTTGTACAGATGCCGATATTAAAGGAAGTCCTGAGTGCAATGAACATTAAACGCTATGAAGTGGCAGGCTGGGAGGCAGACGACCTGCTCGGCACGCTCGCAAAAAAATGTGAAGCAGAGAATTTTGAGTGTGTCATAGTGACGGGTGATAAGGACACACTTCAACTCCTATCGCCGCTGACCAGAGTCAAGCACATCAAAACCAAAGGCGGTAAGACGGAGACAAACGACTATACCCCTGAGGTTTTTCACGATGAATACGGCTTTGAACCAATGCTGATGATTGACTTAAAAGCACTCATGGGTGATTCTTCCGACAACATTCCGGGTGTTGCAGGGGTTGGCGAAAAGACGGCGATGGATCTTGTGCAGAGATTTGGGCGCGTGACGGATATTTATGAAAAACTTGAAACTCTTGACATAAAAGAAACGGTGAAAAAAAAGCTGAAAACCGATGCTGAAAAAGCAAAGCTCTCATATGAACTTGCCGAGATTCGCACCGATGCGCCGCTCGATTTTGCTCTAAGTGAGTGTTTGCGAAAAGAAAACGACAACGATGCGCTATACAATCTTTTTACACGCCTGCGATTTATCAGCTTTATAAATAAGTACAATCTAAAACCCCCCGCTATGACTTCGGGCGGCGGACGTAATGCACCGCAAGCACCGGAGACTACTGTAGTTGAAACTGCAAAGCAATGTGCAGAGTTTGCAGATAAGGCTAAGGATGCAGAATTTGTATCAGTGCGAATTGATACAGAATTTTTCGATAGTGTGGCTGTTGCACTTCCTGCATCGCACGACAATACGGGAGATAACTGCGACACCGGAAAGGGCAAGCCCGTCCCCTGCGAGGGTGCGGTATATTCTTTGACACGCAGTAAGACTCCGGAATTTGAAGAAACACTCAAAACCCTGTTAAGCAGCGATGTAAAAAAGGTAGGGCATGATGTTAAGGACATTTTCAGAGCGTGCCTGATAAGTAACCTCGAAACAGACGGATGGGTGTTTGACACGGCGCTTGCAGCCTATCTCATGTCGCCGACCGATTCGAGCTACGAAATATCACGTATATCGCTGGACTACTGTGGTTATTCGACAAAGTCAAGCAGCGAAGAAAGCGGGCAAATGTCAATGATTGCCGATGACGGAAACGCAATAGCTGATGAAGCTTTTTCGCTTTTACTACTCAAAGATGTTTTGGAAAAAAAACTCGCCGATATGGAACTTTCAAAGCTGTACTATGAAATAGAGTTACCGCTCTCAAAAGTTCTCGCCAACATGGAGCACACAGGGGTACTCGTTAATAAAGAAGCGCTCGTCACATTCGGAAAAACACTCACGCAGGATCTCACTTCGCTTGAAGCGAGAATTTATGAAGCTGCGGGAGAAACTTTCAACATCAACTCACATAAACAACTAGGCACTATTTTGTTTGAAAAACTTATGCTTCCGCCGCCGAAAAGGACAAAAACAGGCTATTCAACAAACGTCGAAGTACTGGACAAACTCAAAGGCAAACACCTGATTATTACGCTTATAAAAAACTATAGAGAACTATCTAAGCTTAAATCAACGTATGCAGAAGGTTTGCTAAAAGTCATTACCCCGGACGGGCGAGTCCACACGCATTTTCAAATGACTGTAACCGCAACAGGGCGGCTTTCTTCGACAGAGCCAAATTTGCAGAATATACCTGTAAGACGGGAGACCGGGAGCGAACTTAGGAAAATGTTCATCGCCGGCGAGGGCAATGTGCTTGTTGATGCCGATTATTCGCAGATAGAACTTCGTCTGCTCTCACATATAGCAAATGACCCTGTTATGATTGAAGCCTTCAAAAATGGTGAGGATATTCACACAGTGACTGCATCGCAAGTGTTTGGTGTTCCACTGAAAGATGTTACACCTACGCACAGATTTAGAGCAAAGGCTGTCAATTTTGGCATTGTCTATGGTATTTCGCCGTTTTCACTTGCTGCGGATATTGGTGTCACGCCAAAGGAAGCAAAAGTGTATATTGAGAGTTACCTCGAGAAATACTCGGGAGTACAGGCATACATGAAAGATATAATAAAAAATGCAACGGAGCGCGGGTTTGTATCAACACTGTTTTCTCGACGCCGTTACTTGCCTGAGCTTAAATCGAGCAATTTCAATACCCGTTCTTTCGGAGAAAGGGTTGCGCTTAATATGCCGATTCAAGGCACTGCGGCGGACATCATGAAAATCGCCATGTTAAATGTATCGCAGCGGCTGTGTGCGGAAAAACTCTCGGCAAAGCTCATCTTGCAAGTGCATGACGAACTGATTGTTGAGTGTCCCGAGAGCGAAGCCGACTCTGTATGCCTTCTTTTGCGAGAGGAGATGGAGAACGCCGCAACTCTCCGTGTTCCACTAGTGGCTGAAACAAAGGTAGGTAAAAGCTGGCATGATGCAAAATGATATAGAGATTGTCCACGCGACAAAGGAAAATCTTGGTCAAATCCTTGAAATTGGCAGAGAGGCGATTTCGGCCGGCTGGACAATGAGCTTTCTTCTTCCTGAAATTGACAAAGAGGATGCTTATTTTGTAGCGGCGCAACTTAGTAGTGATATACTCGGCTTTGCAGTTTTTCGTGAAGTTGGCGAAAATGGCGAACTATTGCAGATTGCGACCCGCAAAGATGTCCGCCAAGGCGGTGTCGGGAGCCTGCTTTTAGAGGACGTATTACTCCATGCGAGAGATAAATCGCTCGACAAGGTATTTCTCGAAGTACGCCGCAGCAATGCGGCGGCCATTAGCCTTTATGAAAAGTTTGGCTTTAAAACCCTGAGAGTGCGTGAGGGATACTACGATAATCCTGTTGAAGATGCATTAGTTATGGAGAGGATTAATCATTAATGATTATTTTTGCTATAGAAACATCGTGTGATGAAACTGCGGTTGCGGTAGTTCGTGACGGTCGGGAAGTGCTGTCTAGTGAACTGTTTTCACAAGCTGATATGCACGCACTATATGGGGGTGTTGTGCCTGAGATTGCCTCACGAAACCATGCTGCACATATCGGAAGACTCTCTGAACTTGCACTAAAAAATGCAGGTATAGAAAAGAGCGAAATAGATGCCGTTGCCGTCACTTGCGCGCCGGGGCTAATCGGAGCGCTGCTGGTTGGAGTAAATTTTGCAAAAGGCCTAGCTATGGCACTTAATGTTCCGCTGATTCCGGTACACCACTTGAGAGGACATATAGCCGCCAACTATATAGCGTATCCTGACTTAGAACCGCCATTTTTGAGTCTTGTAATATCGGGCGGAAACAGCCTAATCGCCGATGTCCGGGGATATACCGACATCTCTATAATCGGGCGTTCTCGTGATGATGCCGCAGGTGAGTGTTTTGACAAGACTGCCCGTGTACTCGGGCTCGGCTATCCCGGCGGACCTGTACTCGAAAAACTCGCAAGTGATGGTGACGATTCGCTATTCAGTCTACCCCGTCCTGTAATTGAGGGGTTTGCTTATGATATGTCCTTTTCAGGGCTGAAAACTGCCATGGTTAATATAGTCCACAATGCAGAGCAAAAAGGTGAGAAGCTGGACACGGCTTCACTTGCAGCATCTTTTACACGCACCATCAGCGATATATTAGTACCGCGTGTAATGGCTGCGGCAAAAGAATTTGGACATGACAAAATCTCAGTAACAGGCGGAGTTGCGGCGAACTCTCGCATTCGTGCAGACTTTACAAAAGCCGCAGAGAAAGACGGATGCACTCTGCTGATTCCCCCGCTGAGCCTCTGCGGCGATAATGCCGCAATGATTGGCTCTCAGGCGTATTATGAGCATCGGAGCGGAGCCGATGCAGGCTTTGAGCTTGATGCCCGAGCAACAATGGAGGTCAGCGAGGGTTTTCAGGCCATAGATATGTACTAAATTAGCTCATTTCTTCTTAGCATAGCAAAACGTTAGCTTTACGATAAAAACAACACTATAGCGTAAGGATTGCTTGTATCCTGTTCCAGCACTTCAGAGGTCATTGCTCCGTAGGCAAGTTCAGAGAGAAGAAGCCTCGCTTGATCGGTTGTTATAACAAAGACCTTATCCCACCCTGCAAACTGCCCGATTGGGTCAGGCTCAAATCTTTCCATAAAATAAGGGAGACCACCGGTTATAGCTACGATGAATGAAGCCTGCGAGACGTGCGAGTCTTCATCCTCAAGAGCCCCATAGGAAGGGTCATCGCTACCACCAAAGACAATATTAGCGTGCTCTATTTCAAGATATAGTTGCAGATTGTGAGAAACATACCCACTTGGGGCATCAAGAGCAACCTGTGTTCCTGCTCCATCTCCAAAAGCAGGTGGTGCACCGTCTTCCTCATCAAATAATCTCCTGCCGACTTCGGTAATTTCCATTTCAGCTTCATATTCAGCCGCCCATAGGTATTCATCAGTTGCGACAAAGACTTCCGGGGAAGGAGCAGCCGCAGGTGCAGGGGCCGTGACGGCATCCTCTTCCGGCATAACTGCATAATCTAATTGTCCGAAGCCACCCCAGAATTGCCACACAAGCACTACGAGAGCCAAACTTGCTGCAATAGGCACAAGTCTTGTCATCACAAGCCGCAGATTGCGTGATTTTGTTCGATTTTGACTATTGGAAGCGGATTCGCTTTTAACTTGACTCATCACAAGAGCAGTGAGTTCGCTCGGCGGCTCAACAAGTGACCCGGTGTTGACACTTGAAATCTCCTGCGAAAAAGCATAAAAGGCTGTGCAGTTTTGACACTGTGCAAGATGAGATTCTAAATCACGAATTTCACTTGCCAAAGAAAGCTCATCGTCTGCATACGCGCTTATTTGTTCTAAGTAATCTTTACACTGTCTCATGCTGTACCACCTCCTGCGGTGTCTATGCTCTTATGACGATAGCTACTTGGGAAAGTTCCCTTTTTTACCAGAATATCTGCTAAACTCATTCTTGCTCTGGCAATTCGTGATTTTACCGTGCCCACGTTTACCATAAGCGTCTCGGCAATTTCCTCGTAACTCATACTGTTTACTTCACGCATTACGAGGACATCACGGTGCTTCTGCGGAAGGTCAGAGAAACTTTCTGCAATCGTTTTTCGCACCTCGCGCCGAACCGCGCTGTCTTCCGGAAGATTTCTGACATCAGGAATTTCAATAGGTGAAACATCACCGGAATCATCTTCAAAATCGAGCGAAATCACCTTTTCTTTTGACTGTTTGCGTAAAAAATCAATACAAATGTTGTAAGTGAGTCTGTATAGCCAAACGGAAAACTTGCTGTCACCACGAAACTTTCTAAGATTACGATATGCTTTAATAAACGCCTCTTGTGAAATGTCAAGAGCATCATCTTCGTTCTTTGTCATTTTGAGCGCAAGATTATAGACGTTTTTCTGATTGGCAATCACCAAATCCTCGAACGCATTTTTATCGCCGGCTATAATTTTTTGAATAATAGTCCGTTCGTCCAGCAAAGTTTTCTCCTTAAAGCTCTATTAACTGAGCTCTCGTTTAATCCCCTCTGTTATATCCCGCAAATCGTCTAAGGTGGTTGCCTTTGAGATCCGTTCTTTGAAGTAGCCCGAATGAGAAACGCCTCGCAGATACCACGCATAATGCTTTCTCGCTTCGAGACAGGCGATGTGCTCGCCTTTGTGCAAAGCTGCAAGCTCAAACTGGCGCATAGCAGTTTCTGCTCGCTCGGCGACAGGCGGCATAGGTGGAGCAACTTCACCGCAAAGCAGTGCAACAGCCTCTCTGAAAATCCACGGGTTCCCCATAGCACCTCTTGCCACAAGAGCAATATCTGCGCCCGTGTACTTTAGGATTCTGACAGCATCTTCACCTGACCAAATATCACCATTTGCGGAAACAGGCACGTTTACAGCTTTTTTGACCTCACGGATTATATCCCAATCTGCCCTGCCGGAATACATTTGAGCTCTTGTTCGCCCATGTACGCCAATAGCAGACACACCCGCTTGCTCAGCCATTTTCCCAAACTCAACAGCGTTGATGTTGCCTTTATCCCAGCCCTTACGAAACTTAACAGTGACAGGGCATGGAACGCTTTTCACCACAGCTTCGATGATTCGACCCGCCTTTTCGGGGTCTTTCATTAGTGCACTGCCGTCGCCGCTTTTAACAATTTTGCCGACAGGGCAGCCCATATTTATGTCAATAAAATCTGCCCCCGACATCTCATACGCCATCGGCGCAGCTTCTGCCATTGTCGAAACATCACTGCCGAAAATCTGCACTGCCACAGGGGATTCACCCTCTGCAATCTTAAGAATACTGTGTGTCTTCTTGTCTTTATAGACAAGAGCTTTGGCACTGACCATCTCGGTATATGTGAGACCTGCCCCCAGTTCGCGGCAAATCGTCCGAAACGCAATATCCGAAACCCCGGCCATCGGCGCAAACGCCACTTTTGTGTTTATTTCAAGATTACCAAATTTTACCATGGCGGTAGTATAGCATAAAAGAAAGATTGTGGCAAATGGCGCATTAATCCCGTCAATTGTGAAAATTATATTGACTTTTTGTCAAAATTATGCTAAGGTGAGGTATCTGATAATTCGACAATATATATAGAACATCTATGTAATTCACGAAATCATTAGCTTAATAACATATTTGACACGAGATGCGAAGATGCATTTCGCGGCGGCAAGGAAGTCGCTGTAGCAATTTCGAAAGGAGTCGGAAGCTGTGCGAATAAACAATAATGTGATGGCTATAAACAGCCATCGTCAATACAGTATTAATACCGGAAATATTGGTCGTAATGTTGAGCGTCTAAGTTCAGGATTTAGAATAAATCGCGCTGCTGACGATGCCGCAGGACTTGCTATTTCAGAAAAAATGCGGACACAGATTAGAGGTCTTAACCAAGCAAGCCGCAATACTCAAGATGGCATCTCCTTGATACAAGTCACGGAAGGCGCTCTTGGCGAAGTTTCAAGTATGATGCAGCGTATGCGTGAGCTCGCCGTTCAGGGTGCAAACGGCACAAACGATCAGATGGATCGCAATGCAATTGCACTTGAAGTGTTCCAGATTGCAGATGAAATTCGGCAAACAGGTGATACAACGCAGTTTAATGGGATAAACGTGCTGCAGACGGGTAATATAGACAACAGAGGGGTTAACATATCTGCCGAGGACCTCGAACGTAACGGACGCGGAATACTCGGCATGATTTTTCAGGTTGGGGCCAATGCGGGAGATATTCTTGAAGTCAACTTTGACGTGAATGAATTAACAGCACACAACAATCCATATTTTGAAATGGGTACTGGCGAAGATGGCGAGGTCGGACAGCTGCATTTCCTTACCGCGCTATCTTATAATCTCAACCATATCGGACTTGCCTTGCAAGGCTCGCACGGACATCATCCATTCCTTGGAGTGGCACACAACTATAGTGGTGTTGAGCGAGACGGAATACCTTCCGAAATGTCGCAAGCCGCTTGGATAAGCCGAATGATTTCACAAGCAGATTACACCATAAATGCCGTGTCGATGTTCCGTGCAAACCTAGGTGCTATACAAAACAGGCTTGAACACAAAATGGCAAACCTGAACATCACGGCAGAAAACCTTTCTGCATCAGAAAGTCGTATTCGCGATGCAGATATGGCTCAAAAGATGACCTCATTTACGAGAGATAACATACTAATGCAGTCATCAACAGCAATGTTGGCACAAGCAAATGCACTACCGCAGAGCGTATTGCAGTTGATTGGATAGTTCGCATATATTGCGAGATTTCCCGTTTAATACCCCTTGTCGAAACTACCCTGATTCGGCGGGGGTTTTGTTATTTTTTAAATATATCATCAGCGCAGCAATATCGGCAGGAGATACGCCGGATATGCGAGATGCTTGAGCGAGATTTTTCGGTCTCACAGCGGAGAGTTTTTGTCTCGCTTCCAGTCGCAGCACCTCTATGGAAGTATAATCAAAATTTTCCGGGATTGTCTTGTCTTCCATGCGAGAGAGCTCTTCAAGATGACGCTCCTGCCGCTTTATATACCCCTCGTATTTAATGGCAATCTCCACTTGGGTTTTAACATCGCAAGAGAGCTTAGGAGCGTTGCTGTCAAGTGAAGCTATGTCATCATATGAAATTTCAGGTCTCCTCAAAAGTGCGGCTAAGTTCAAGCCTGTTGTAGCTTGCGGCATATTATGGTGTGAAAGCAGTTCGCTGAGTGCAGCAGAGGGAGCTATAAATGTTAATTCAAGCCTTTTAATTTCCCTTTGAGTCTGCTCGTACTTGTCGAGCACTTTTTGATGTCGCTTTTCAGAAATAAGCCCGACACGTCTGCCAAAATGCGACATCCTGATATCCGCATTATCCTGACGGTGCAAAAGCCTGTGTTCGGTGCGGGAAGTCATCATGCGGTACGGCTCGTTTGTACCTTTAGTGACCAAATCATCAATCAAAGTGCCGATGTATCCGTCATTTCGAGTAATGATAAGTTCCGGATCACCCTTTAGCTTCAAGACAGCGTTCACTGCGGCGACAAAGCCCTGAACCGCCGCCTCCTCATAACCGCTCGAACCGTTAAACTGCCCGGCTCCATATAAACCCTGAATCTTTTTTGACTCAAGTGTAGGCAAAAGCTCCTGCGGATCTATGCAGTCATACTCTATAGCATAAGCAGGGCGCATAATCTCAGCATTTTCAAGACCGGGGATGGTGCGGAGCATTTGTAGCTGAACTTCCTCGGGCATGGAAGATGAAAATCCTTGCAGATATAGTTCGCCTGTATTTAAGCCCATAGGCTCGACAAAGAGTTGGTGCCGTTTTTTGTCTGCAAACCGCACGACTTTATCTTCAAACGATGGGCAATATCGCGCACCGATGCCGTGAATATTACCCGAGTGCATAGGACTTCGGTGCAGATTTTTCCGTACAACTTCATGAGTGTCCTCATTTGAATACGTGAGATAACAGACCGCTTCGTTATAAAGTGGCTCGGAAAAATTAAATGAAAAAGATTCAGGTGGCTCATCACCATATTGCGGTTGCATTTTTGTAAAATCTACGCTCTGTGCACTAAGGCGCGGCGGCGTGCCTGTTTTGAATCGCCTGAGAGAAAGCCCAAGCTCACGCAAACGCTCGCCCAACGCATTTGCAGCAAACATACCATCGGGCCCGCCGTTTGTAACCGCTTCGCCAACTATGCATTTGCTCGCAAGGTATGTCCCTGTGCAGAGAATAACAGTACGCACATGAAACACCGCACCGGTGTGTGTGGTGACACTGCAAACTGAGACAGGGGGATGGTTCTCCTGTCTCATCTGCGTGAGAAGGGAGGACTGTTCCCCTGTCTTGTCCACGCCAATATCAACAATTTCAGCTTGTCTAAGTGTCAGGTTTTCTTGCTTTTCGAGCGTTTCTTTCATCAGCTCTTGATACTTGCGCCTGTCTGCTTGCGCTCTGAGCGAGTGGACGGCAGGGCCTTTTGCGCGATTGAGCATACGAAACTGAATACCTGCACGGTCGGCACATTTTGCCATCTCGCCGCCCAGCGCATCCAGTTCACGGACAAGATGCCCCTTACCCGTCCCGCCGATTGCAGGGTTGCAAGGCATATTGCCCACAGCATCAAGGTTAACTGAAAAGCATATGGTTTTCATACCAAGACGAGCAGAAACAAGCGCAGCCTCAATCCCCGCATGACCCGCACCAATAACAGCAATATCATATTCACCCGCAACAAAATTCATAACTTTTGCACCAATCTTGGAGGAGAGGAGAGGGTGTTAAAAAATTTTTGCGGCTCAGCGCCACGGAGGTCCGTAGCACATCGCGAGCCAGCGATAAAGCGATGGTACAAAATAGCAAGACCGACCAGCGCCTAAAAGCCTCAAAAATTTTTTAACACCCTCTCATCTCCCTGCACAATTTCTAACTCAAGACCTTCTTTAAATACTCACCTGTGTAGCTTTCCTTACAGTTTGCAGCACCTTCGGGAGTGCCTTCAAACAAGATTTCGCCTCCTGCTTCGCCGCCCTCGGGCCCAAGGTCTATAAGATGGTCAGCAGTTTTTATTACATCGAGATTGTGTTCAATGACAACCACGGTGTTCCCGGCATCGGTAAGCCTGTTTAACACATCAATCAACCTATGTACATCTGCGGTGTGAAGCCCTGTGGTTGGCTCGTCGAGAACATAAAACGTATTGCCTGTAGAGCGTTTACTAAGCTCAGTAGATAGCTTGACACGCTGAGCCTCACCGCCTGAGAGTGTGGTTGAAGGCTGGCCTAGCCTGACATACCCAAGCCCAACGTCTACGAGAGTAACAAGCTTTTGACGAATTTTCGGCAGATTTTCAAAAAACTCCAGAGCCTCCTCAACAGTCATATCCAAAACTTCATGGATATTTTTACCCTTATACCGCACCTCAAGAGTCTCTCGATTGTAACGCTTGCCCTTGCAAACATCGCAAGGAACGTAAATATCCGGCAAAAAGTGCATTTCAATCTTAATAAGCCCATCGCCTGAACAGGATTCACAGCGACCACCGCGCACATTAAACGAAAAACGCCCTGCCTTATAGCCTCTAGCCTTAGCATCTTGTGTTTGCGCAAAAAGTTCGCGAATATCGCCGAAAACACCGGTATAAGTCGCGGGATTAGAGCGTGGGGTGCGACCTATCGGCGACTGGTCAATGTCAATCACCTTGTCGAGATACTCCATACCCTCAATGGATTCATGCTTGCCCGGACGAGCTTTTGAGCCGTTTAATCCGGAGGAGAGAGCTTTGAAAATAATTTCGTTTACCAGCGAAGACTTACCACTGCCCGAAACACCGGTAACAGCAGTCATTTTTCCAAGCGGGATGGAAACAGTCAAATCCTTGAGATTGTTTTCACCCGCACCATTTATAGTTAAGGATTTCCCATTGCCATCTCTGCGCTTTTTAGGAACGGGAATTATTTTTTTGCGGCTCAGATACCTGCCTGTGATAGACTTTTCACACGCCATCACTTCATCAGCAGTCCCTGCACACACGACCTTACCGCCATGTATACCAGCGCCCGGCCCTATGTCAACGATGTAGTCGGCGGCGAGCATTGTCTCCTCGTCATGCTCGACTATTAAAAGAGTGTTACCGAGGTCACGCAGACGAGCAAGCATATTGAGCAGCTTGATGTTATCGCGCTGATGAAGCCCGATTGACGGCTCATCCAATATATACAGCACACCCATGAGAGATGAGCCAATTTGCGTAGCAAGGCGTATACGCTGGTTTTCACCGCCCGAGAGCGAACCCGCTTGGCGGCTGAGAGTCAGATACTCAAGACCGACACTCTTTAGAAAACCCAGCCGTTCCAATATCTCTTTTAAAATCCGTCGTGCAATCATCTCATCTTTTTCAGACAGCTTTAGGTTTTCGACAAACTCTATGGTGCGAGTTATCGACATCTCAGTCAGCTCAGCAATGCTCTTATCCCCGACAGTTACCGCAAGCACTTCATCTTTTAGCTTACGCCCACCACAATCCGGGCATGGGTGTTCTGCCATATAGTTTTCAAGTTCCCAACGCATAGACATACTCTGTGTCTCTTTGTAGCGGCGTTCGATATTTTTCACAACACCCTCAAACGGTCTGACCAGCGTACCGCTGCCTCGGGTTTTATCAAAATGCATCTCAAGGTTTTCGCCGCCTGTACCGTAGAGAATTATATCCACTATTTTTTCGGGAAGCTCCTTGAGGGGAGTTGACAGCTTGAATCTATATTTTTTTGCAAGTGCATCAAAGTACATTTTTACAACGCCGTCTTGTTTCACATTGCCCCAACCGGATGCCGAAATTGCTCCATCTTCGATTGAGAGGGACGGGTTTGTGATAATCAGTGCAGGGTCAACTCTGAGCTGAGTCCCAAGACCCGTACAAGTGGCGCAAGCACCGTAAGGGTTGTTAAACGAAAATAATCTGGGTGTCAGTTCCTCCATGGACACGCCGCAATCTTCGCAGGCATAGTTTTGCGAAAAAAGCAGTTCTCTGTCTTCTCCCACGATGTCAACGATGAGAAGCCCGCCCGAGAGAGAAAGCGCAGTCTCGACCGAATCGGTGAGCCTTCTTGCCACATCGTCTTTTATGACGAGCCGGTCAACTATGATTTCAATATTGTGCTTCTTATTTTTATCGAGTTTAATTTCCTCGGATAAATCATATATGCTCCCATCCGCTCGCACTCTGACATAACCACTCTTACGGGCATCTTCAAAGACCTTTTGGTATTCGCCTTTACGTGCGCGAATCACAGGAGCCATGATTTGTATTCTGGTGGCTTCGGGCAAAGTCAAGACACTGTCTACTATCTGGTCAACGGACTGCTGCTGAATTTCTTTGCCGCAGATGTGACAGTGTGGTATACCGACTCTTGCCCATAATAGGCGCAGATAGTCGTATATTTCAGTAACAGTACCGACTGTTGAGCGAGGATTGCGACTTGTGGTTTTTTGATCGATTGAAATAGCGGGAGAGAGACCTTCAATGTAGTCAATATCGGGCTTTTCCATCTGACCGAGAAATTGACGAGCATACGCCGAGAGTGACTCGACATATCGTCTTTGACCCTCGGCATAGATTGTATCAAAAGCAAGTGAAGATTTTCCGCTTCCGGATATACCTGTCAAAACAACCAGCTTGTCTCTTGGTATTTCAAGGTCAATGTTTTTCAAGTTGTTCTCTCTGGCACCCTTTATGTAAATGTTGTTTCGCATATATAGTTATTGTCCTTTTGTGCTTTGTTTGATAGGCAGAGAATGGGCTGAAGATTACCCGGCTCGCAAAAAAGCGTAGCAAATTGCTCGTTCTCTGCGGTAAGTCGCGGTAAATTTAAGGTATCATTTGCCCATATGGTGTTGCTAGGAAAGTTCCTTCGGTGGCGAAAAAATGGTCAAAAATCATTCTGGCAATAGGCATGATGGCTGCACCACCACCGCCTTTTTCTACTACCACTGCGATTGCAATTTGAGGATCTTCCGCAGGTGCATAGGCGACGAAAACACCATCGTTTATGGCATGGCCTTCGATTTGCGCTGTGCCTGTCTTAGAAGCAACCACTATGGGGTAGTTGCCAAAAACGGAAAATGCCGTGCCATTCCAATATCTTATTCGACCTCTGGAAGCGGCGACCATACCCTCTTGCAAAATTTCTATGTACTCAGTTTCCTCAATTACGTTTAGAATCTCAGGCTGGCTGACAAACAGCGGCTCGCCTGTGAAATCATTTCTGACAATTCTATGCAAAATAGAGAGAGAAAACAGCGTACCGCCGTTACCTATTGTTGCGGCATAGTTAGCAAGCTGAATGGGTGTAAAGCGGTTTTCGCCCTGACCGAAAGATGTACTTAAAACATCTCCAAAGGTAAAGCCGACCCACTCTCCGCGAGCTTCGCGAAGACCACGCCAAACATCAGGAGAGGCGAGTCTGCCCGGGTTTTCAGGAATTTCAAGACCGGTTCTTATGCCCAGCCCAAACTCAGCAGCAGTATCCGCAAGAATATTTCCTGCACTGTCTGCACCACCCGGAAGCCAGTCGGCGACTTGGAAAAAGTAGTAGTTGCACGAAACAGCGAGAGCCTGAACTATGTCGAGATAACCGTGTCCGGTACGTGCCAATGTGTAAAGCGCGCAGTGTAGAACAAGACCGTCAGCTTCCCACCTGTCATAGCGACCTCTATCGTTTATTGTAAGATGTCTGTTGACAATGGTTACATTCCTCAGTGCTGCAAGACCTGTCACCATTTTAAAGGTTGACCCGGGGATGAATTGTCCCTGTGTAGCACGATTGAGCATTGGATTTCTCATGTCTGTGTGAAGCATTGCCCAGTCTTGTGAGAGTGTAGCCAAGTTAAATGTCGGATAGGTCGCCGCAGCGAGGATTTCACCTGTGTTTACATCTGTGACAACAACGGCTCCGCCCGGGATTGGTTCATTTTCCTGCTCTTCATCTCGGACAGTAATTATTGGATTTTCCAAACGCTGCGCATTGACAGCTTCTATATGAGTTCGCAGTGCGTTTTCCGCAGCTATTTGCAAACCTAAATCAAGTGTCAGAAAAACATGAGAACCCGGTTCAGGTTCGCGCAGCACTTCAACGCTCAAAACCGTACCGTCTCCGCTCGTCTGTATTAGTTTTTGCCCTTCCCTGCCGTGCAGGTATTGCTCAAAGGCACGCTCTGCTCCCATTTTTCCGACAATAGCATTCATGGGGAGTTCCCAAGGATATTCTCTGAAAACCTCAAATTCCTCTGCTGTCATAGGCCCGACGTAGCCAAGTATATGCGGTGCGGCGGTCGTGTGGTACTCGCGAATAAATGTGTTCTCGAAAAAAACGGAGCGAAATCCGCGTTCCTCAATATATGCAACAAACTCAGTGCTTACATCCTCGGCAAAAATATATGGGGTTAAAGCGCCCATTACCATACGCATTTCAAGTTCATAACGCACGCCGATAATGAGCCTTGCATCTAAAATGCCTATGGTGTAGTCAATTCTATAATGGTTTCTGAGCCGCGAAAGGAAATCCGATGCGGATATATCGGGGTCTATGTTGAAGTATTCAAAGTATGCATCGAGTCTGGTTCGCTGAGAAGCAGTCATGTTTGTAAGAAATTCAAACGGTGCTCCGCGGGTTATGGGGAAAGTATCTGTATGCGTAATATCTGCTTCCATCGCTGCATAAATAAGATTAAGAATATCATTGTTAGCATTTGGATCTCCCTGAAGCATATGCCAACTAATCATTATGCGGTATGACGGTCTGCCCGAGGCGAGAAGGACTCCATTTCGGTCATAGATGTTACCTCGCGCCGCCGCAATTGTGGCAGTCCGCCTGATGCGGCGTGTGTGTGGTTGTTCCTCACCGACATTCCAAGGCTGATATACCTGAAGCGAGTACAGCGCAAATATATAGACTGCAAAAAACAATGCAATTGCAGCAAAAATCATAACAAATCTTGATGGTGTATACATCTTTTGCATATTAATGACCATTCCTTTCGTTTTTCATTATCAACGAGCTCTTCGTTCCTCGGGTTTACGCCTGGTCTGAGATTGCTTTTCGGCTCGTTTGCCGAGAGCGCGAACAAAAAACCATATGGGAACAGCAAGTATCATTGAGTAAAGCGTTTGCCATCCTGCTGTTGTAAGCAGCATTATCATCGGAACAGGATTTATCGGCATAATCATGAATGGCATCATTTGCACAAAAGCGCATATCATGAGTGCTCCCGCGCTGGTCAGCAGATAGGTTACAAAACCCGGCAAAAAAACTGTCTCAGAGAGTATTCCGATACCCAACCCCATCAAGGTCAAAAGCACTGTGAACGTGCCTGCAGGTGCATTAAATGAAATGTCGCATAAAATCCCTGCAAACAGACCCATGATGCCTCCCACATACCTTCCCTCATATAGAGCAACACCTGCTGTTGCAACGGGAAGCAAAAGAGGAACCAACCCATCAAGGCGCATAAACGGAAATATCGCAGCTTGAAATATGTAGACAACTATTAAGAACAGTGCATGTAGCGATATTGAGACTATCAGTGCCCATCTTTTCATTACTTACATTACCTAGCCCGGGTTCTCGAAGTCAATGAGTACAAATACGGATGAAATGTTGTTGAGATCCAGCATGGGGCGAACTGTGGCGAATCTGCCGATTCCGCTTGCATGCGGAAACACCTCATATACCTCTCCTATGACCAGTGCCGCAGGGAGAACACCACCGAGCCCTGATGTGACAACGCTGTCCCCCGGAATTATCGTAAGTTCATCGTCAATACGATCCAGCATCAAAAGACCGCTGCGCATATACAAAAAGTCACCTCTTGCCGTAACTGAACTGTCTCCCTCGCCCCGACCGACAAAAGCGGCAACTGAAAACTTGGTATCAATAATAGTAATGACAGTTGATGTTGTGGGACCAACTTCAAAGACTTGCCCAATAAGCAACCCATGGTCAGTCGTCACACCCATACCTTGTGCTATAGCTGAATTTGTGTAGCCCCTGTCTATAATGAAAGAGTGCGACCAATTGTCGCTTCCCCAACTTACAAAGTTTGCCATTTCGCTTTCAAGAGCTGCATGTCTGGCTCTAAAACCGAGTTGGCTCCGTAGTCGCTCATTTTCGTAGTTGAGATATATAGCATCGCGGTAAGCACCCTCCAGCTCCGCAACTCTTGCAAGCAGCACCTCGTTTCTGTTGGAGAGTTGCTCGTATTCATACATTGCCGCGAAAACATCCCCAAATGCTCTTGCAATCCTGGATGCAAGCTCACGAGCGGGTCTTGTCAGCACGTTTGCAGCACCTGTCACAGGCCCCGCTGTGTTAAAGACATTGACAGAAATAATCGCAATAAGCGCAATGAGAAAAGCTGCACCTGCTATGACTATGGTTCTTTTGTTCAGTATTGTTTTCATAATAGGATAATCATTCCTTTCGGTTTCACATTAGAATTTCTTCAGCATCTGCACCAGACGGCAGATAGGAAAACCCATCACAGTGAAAAAATCTCCATCAATTCTTTCGATGAATGCTGCGGCTCTGCCTTGTGCGGCGTAACCGCCCGCCTTGTCCATAGGCTCACCTGTCCCTACGTAAGCAATTATTTCATCTTCCGATACGTCTCTGAAATAAACATCTGTCTTTTCAACGGCAGTTTCAGAAATTTCGCCTCTTGCCACAACAACTCCGGTATATACCGTGTGTTTTTTCCCCGATAACATCCTGAGCATATTTGCGGCATCCTCTTCGGAACTCGGCTTTTCAAGTGGGATGTTGCCGAGGTATACCAAAGTATCTGCGGCTATTATCAGGTCTTCTTCGGCGCATTTTTTTGAAACATTTCCCGCTTTTTTCAAGGCGAGCTTCAAAACTTGCTGCTCCGGAGATATATCAGGTAAAATCGGCTCATCTGAAGTATCTGCTATAACCTTAAAGCTTTTTATGCCAATCATTTCAAGCAGCTCGCGCCTTCTGGGAGACCCGGATGCGAGGACTATACTTGCTTTGTCTTTATTCAACCTAATGCTCCGTATCTTTAAAGTACGCTCCGCGGGTGTAGCCGGGCGGTGCATAGCTGCCCTTCCCTGTGTATCTTCTTGTGACTGCGACACATTCTATGGCATTTTCTGTTGTGAAACTCAGCCTCTGTGCCCAAATTCCAAGGGACAATAACCTTTTGTGCTTATCTGCCATAAAAAGTTTTTTTGAACTGAGCAAGATATTTCTGCAACCAAAGTCCGCAACGATGGGAAATACTGCACCTTGTTTACCTACAAGACCCGAAAAGCTGTCGCAAGTACAGGCCTCCGTGCAATTTCGCACAATACAGTTTTCTGTGTACATGAGCGGCAGACGCCCATAAGTAATGATTTCAGTGTCGATGGACTTTATGATGCTGCGGATTTCCGTCAGTGGCATCTCAAAAGGGATTGTCGCAGATTTTAGTCCCAATAGATATAGGGCATAGAGGGTTTCCGAGTTATAGACATTTAGTCCGAAGTCGCCTCTGACAGACATTCCGTGACCGCTCGCAAATTGGATATGCCCGATATTGGAAACTAATGCATCTCTTACTCCAAGCGAGTGCGCCTTTTCGAGTATTTTTGAGACTTTCTTCTTCTCATCATCGTGGATGACACGCGGCAGAGTTGTCGCAACGCCTATTATATCATTTTCCAAAATATTTCGCAATATCGGCGAATCAAAGTCAAATTCGGAGATGGGGATATAAATTAACTTAGGATTAAGCGACTCAAGTTCCGTAGATAACTGGTCAGCTCTTGTGACTGAGATAGTCAACGCCGGAGCATTTTTGCTGATGGGGAACAGCAGGTCGTCATCGGGTTGCTCTATGTACATACCGCCATTTGGAGAAAATTCTCCCTCAACACGCATATACACAGTTCTTCGTTGCTCTAAAATATCCGCAAACAGCTCTAAGCGCATATCATTAAACTCGTCGAGAGGCAGGGTTAACCCCGGCTCAACAGTGCCTTTAACACCCATACAAATAAATGGTGTGCCTTGTGTTTTATGCAGTTGTGTCTGCAAAACTGCATTTGTGAGTTCCTTTTCCTTGTGAAAGGACTGCTCCGGAACCGCTCCGTACGCAACGGCAGTATTTCCCTTATCGTCCGCTGCGGCTATTTTCGCCTGCTCCCCACTTGTTATCGAGCCGACAAATCGAATGGGAATTCTCTGAAACTCGCCGTTGAGATAGCTTTTGCGTGTTGAAGAAAACAGGCGGGTGTCCGATTTAGTCTCCATTTCACGAAGTCCCAGAGCTCCGGTGCCTTTTCTGCCTGTGTAGTATCTGTCGGAGTAGCCCTGTCGGGAAAACGCGTTTTTAAGCATATCCATGCTGTCTTGCGAAGGAGATTTCCCGCTGTGCGCCGCTCTTGAAAACATTCCTGTGACAAGTGCGGTGAACTCGGGGCGTTCAGCTCGGCCTATGATTTTTATGGATGTGACACCTATAGACTCGATATCGGTAAGATATCGAATAAGACACGTGTCCTTAAGACTGAGTGGGTGGGTTATCTCGTGCCCTGCCCAACTATAACTCTCCCTGCACGGCTCTTTGCAATTTCCTTTTGCATCAGAACCGTTTTCAAGCAGGGCGCTCATGTAGCACTGTCCTGTGTAGCTCATGCACGTCTCGCCGTGAACGAAGACTTCAATTTCTATTGGTGAGTGTTTGCATATGTGGTAAATTTTCTTACGCGATAGTTCGGAGGCGAGTGTTACCCGAGAAAAGCCCATAGCCGCCGCCATCTTTACGCCTTCTAAGTTGTGAATACCCATACGTGAGGAGGCATGAATTTTTACTTCCGGTACTGCTTGTTTAACCGCACGCATAACGCCTAAATCGGAAATGATTATGGCATCAATGCCAAATCGAGAGGCATCTTTCACTTGATGGGCGATAACCGGAAGTTCGATGTCTGCCACGTGTGCATCAAGAGCAAGATATGCTTTCACGCCTCGTATGCGGCAATATTCAAGCGCACGCCCTAATTCATCAAGCGTAAAGTTGTCTGCACTCACGCAGTCACTCCACTGTTTGAGTCCCAGATATATGGAGTCCGCTCCGTTTTGGACGGCTGCAATAACACCCTCGGGAGAACCCGCAGGAGACAATAATTCGAGCACAAATCTTCACCCTCAGCAAGTTTGGTTACAAAATAGTAACATAGTATATCATATAATTACGAAAAATGCTATAGTTTCAGCTTAAAAATTTTTTGAAAATTCACTAACGGAATACTCATCGGGCGTACATAAAAATCAAGGGGCCAACTTGACCCCTTGATTTTTGAAACTATGCTTGCTTTAGTGCGTTGATTTTTACACCCGGCCCCATTGTTGAGGCTGTTACGCAGCTTCTGATGTATTGCCCTTTTGCTGCTGCGGGTTTTGCTTTGTTAACGGCATCCAGAAGTGTTTGGTAGTTTTCTGTGAGTTTTTCTTTGCCGAACGAAACTTTGCCTATCGGGCAGTGGATTATGTTAGTCTTGTCGAGACGATACTCGATTTTACCTGCTTTGATTTCCTCGATGGCTTGCTTTATGTTTGGTGTGACAGTTCCGGCCTTCGGTGTCGGCATAAGACCTTTTGGCCCGAGCACTTTACCGAGACGACCGACTATGCTCATCATGTCAGGTGTTGCTGCGACCACGTCGTAGTCAAAGAAGTTTTCTTTCATGATGCGGTCAACCAGCTCTTGCCCCCCGGCAAAATCTGCTCCTGCATCAAGGGCTTCCTGCACACGCTCTTCCTTGCAGAAAACAAGAACTCTGGGGGTTTTGCCAGTACCGTGCGGAAGCACAACTGCTCCGCGCACTTGTTGGTCTGCGTGACGTGAGTCAACACCGAGTTTAAGGTGAAGCTCGACAGTTTCATCAAACTTGGCTTTTGCTGCTTTGATAACAAGTTCAAAAGCATCCACGGGATCGTAAAGTGTTGCTCTGTCAACGAGCTTTGCGCTCTCTTTATAATTTTTTCCTCTAAACATAACTTAGCCCTCCACCGTGACGCCCATACTACGAGCCGTTCCGGCTACCATGCTCATTGCGGATTCGATGTTTGCCGCATTGAGGTCGGGCATTTTTATCTCGGCTATCTTGCGGACTTCGTCCTGTGAAATTTTGGCAACCTTATTGATATGCGGCTCACCGGAGGCTTTTTCGAGGTTGCATGATTTTTTGATTAATACTGCTGCCGGCGGTGTCTTAGTGATAAATGAGAAGCTGCGGTCTGCAAAGACTGTGATAACTACGGGGATGATTAAGCCTTCATCGTTTTTCGTGCGCTCGTTGAAGTCTTTTGTGAACTGACCAATGTTTACGCCGTGTTGACCGAGCGCAGGACCAACGGGCGGTGCCGGGGTTGCTTTTCCGGCGGGGATTTGGAGTCTGATTTCTCCTACTGCTTTCTGTGCCACTTATGTGCACCTCCTAAAATAAATGTGGTGGTGTTTCCGTCTGTTGCGTATATTTGCGGAAACAATGTGTCGGGGTATATCCCCTCCCACTAAAAACGGACAACCATTTAAGGGTTTTTGATTAAATTACTCTATCGGTTCTATTTGGTCGAAATCCAAGTCAACGGGGGTTTCTCTTCCAAACATTGAGACAATGACACGAGCTCTGCTTTTGTCAAACTCAATTTCTTCGACATTGCCAAGAAATCCGTCGAGCGGACCGTCAACAACTTTGACAGTGCTGCCGACATCAAACCCTACGACAACTTCGTGACGTTCAATGCCGAGCGATAGAACTTCATCTTCGGTGAGCGGTATCGCTTTATTTGCCGAACCGACAAAGCCTGTGACTCCGCGAACATTGCGCACAAGATGCCAACTTACGTCGTTCATTACCATTTTAATAATGACGTATCCGGGGAAAGTTTTGCGCTCGACTGTTTTTGTTTGCGATTCGTGGATTTCTGTGATAGTTTCAGTTGGTATTTTAACTTCTAAAACCTGGTCGAGCATCTTGCGGTTTTCAGCAGCCTTCATTACTGTTGCGGCAACAGCGTTTTCGTAGCCTGAGTACGTATGTACAACATACCATCTTGCTTCATCCATAGCCATTACCAACCTGTAAATAGTCTCGGGACGTAAGTCCTGATTGCTTCAAATATCTGTCCCGCAGCGAGGTCAAGCAGCCATATCGCAATTGCAGCACAAGTCATAACTGTTAAAGATACAAGTGTGTTGTTTACAATCTGCTTGGGTGTAGGCCATACAACTTTTTTTAGTTCGCTGCGCATCTCTCTAAACCATCTGGCTATGCGGTTGCTGCCTTTTGCCTTTTTCTTAGAGGATGTTTTTGATGCGGCTGTTGTTGCTTCTGTGGGAGTTTCGAGTTTTTCGATTTTATCGTCAGACATTTTCGTTTTCCTCCCGATTACTTAGTTTCGCTGTGAACAGTGTGTTTGCGACAGAAACGACAGTATTTATTCATTTCAAGTCGATCCGGCGTATTTTTCTTGTTCTTGGTCGTGTTGTAGTTTCTCTGCTTGCAATCGTTGCATCTGAGTGTAACTTTTATTCTCATAACGGCACCTCCCTTAAGTGTGTGACCTTAATATCTCAAAGTCGCACTATACCTCCCTGCTGATTTTGGCAGTGTGCGGGCGAAAAATGAACCCGTCTGCCGACAGGTAAAAGCGATTATATCACGAGGGTTACACAGGAGTCAACAATTTTTTATGTACATGTTGACCAATGAGAAAATTTGCCGTAAAATAAGGAGAACTGAAGCGGAGCGGCTATCAGGCGAAGGTTATTCAAGTTATAAAAGGAGCAATACAAAATGGATATGGCAAACGCCCAAGAAATATTGGAAAAATATAATACAGACTCGTATCACCTCAATCACGCCAGAATAGTCAGCGGAGTAATGCGTCATTTTGCCAAGGAGCACGACCCGCAACAGGAGAATTATTGGGCGGCTGTCGGACTGCTGCACGATGTTGACTTCGGGCTGTATCCCGAGAAGCATTGTGTAAAAGGTGAAGAATTGCTGCGCGACGAGGGATACAGCGAGGACTTTATCCGCAGTGCAATGTCCCACGGGTGGGGTTTGACAGAAACAAAGCACGAGCCGCAGCACATAATGGAAAAAATCCTGTACGCCTGTGATGAACTGACAGGGCTGATATGGGCGGTCACGCTAATGCGCCCTTCAAAATCCACAAAGGATTTGGAAGTGAGCAGTGTAAAAAAGAAATTCAAAGACAAGAAATTCGCCGCAGGCTGTAGCAGAGATGTAGTCCGAAGCGGTGCAGAGCGGTTGGGATGGGAGCTTGACGAGCTGTTTGAAAAAACGATAGCCGCAATGCGGACTCTCGAATAAAGACAATTATCACCATAATGGTAACAAGAAGATGAAAAACAATATACAAACAATCTACAAAAATTTCACAATCCGGTACGGTGACTTAAGGTGGTGGCCTGCAAAAACACCTTATGAAGTCATGGTCGGAGCCATACTTACGCAAAACACGGCATGGGGCAACGTGGAAAAAGCCATAGCTAATTTCGGAGCAAACCTGTCTCCGAAATTCGTGCAAAATGCAGACATATCAACTCTCGCCGAAATAATCCACCCCGCGGGTTTTTTTAACCAAAAATCAGTCTACCTAAAGACCATGACGGACTGGTTTGCGAGGTATGATTTTGATGTCCCGACCGTACAGCGTGAACCGCTTAAGAAGCTGCGCCCTGAGCTGCTTTCAGTGAAAGGTATCGGAAAAGAAACCGCAGACTCGATTTTGCTGTACGCTTTTGATTTTCCTACGTTTGTCGTGGATGCATACACTGTGAGGCTATTTAATCGCTATCCGGTTGAAACTAAAAAAGACTATGACTCCATAAAGACTTGTTTTGAAGAAAACCTTCCTAAAAGTGTGGAAGTATATAACAACTTTCACGCTATGATTGTCATTAACGCTAAAGAGCATTGCCGAAAAAAGCCGTTATGCACCGATTGCCCTCTGGCAGAATTTTGTGAAAAACGAGGTTAGGAAAATGAATGAAATAAGATGCCCTAAGTGCAATGAGATATTTAAGGTTGACGAATCGGGCTTTGCGGATATTGTAAAGCAGGTTCGTGATAAAGAATTTGAAAAAGCGTTACATGAGCGGGAGGTTTTATCTGAGACAGAGAAAAAACTTGCCGTTACCGAAGCCTTGGTACTGGTCGAAAAAGAACGTGATTCCCTCAAAGCTGAACTCAGTAGAAAAGATGATGAGATAAAACTCATTGAAGCAAACATAAAGAGTAACTTGCGAGGGAATATTGCTGAAAAAGACACTCAAATCGCCGAGCTTAAAGCGAAGTTGCAAGCTCATGACACAGAACTACAGGCTAAGTTACAAGCGCAAGATGCCGAGAAGCGGCTTGCCGTCTCCGAGGCGGTTAATAAAATTGAAAAAGAACGTGAAGCCTTGGCAAATGAACTTAAATCAAAAGAAACCGAGAAACAGCTTCTCGAAGTTTCACTGAAAGATAAATACACGGCTGAGCTTAAATCAAAAGACGAAATGATAGCATATTACAGAGATATGAAAGCGAAACTCTCGACGAAAATGGTCGGTGAAACTCTTGAGCAGCACTGCGAGATACAGTTTAACCAACTTAGAGCAACCGCGTTTCCGAAGGCCTATTTTGAAAAAGATAATGATGCAAAAACAGGCAGCAAGGGCGATTATATATATCGCGAGACTGACGAGAGCGGCAACGAAATAATCTCAATTATGTTTGAAATGAAAAACGAAGGCGATGAGACAGCGACCAAAAAGAGAAACGAAGATTTTCTAAAAGAGCTTGATAAAGACCGCAACGAAAAAGGCTGCGAATATGCTATTTTGGTTTCGCTCCTTGAAGCAGATAGTGAACTTTACAACTCCGGCATCATAGATATGTCGCACCGCTATCAAAAGATGTATATCATCAGACCGCAATTTTTCATCCCCATGATTACAGTTTTGCGAAATGCCGCAATGAACTCGCTCAGCTACATTGCGGAGCTTGCGCTAATCCGAAACCAAAATATAGACATAACGAACTTTGAAGAAAACTTGGAGACTTTCAAATCAGGTTTTGCACGCAATTACGACCTTGCAAGCCGTAAATTCAAAAAGGCTATTGATGAAATTGACAAAGCAATTTCAAGTTTACAGAAAACAAAAGATGAACTCATGTCGTCAGACAATAACCTGCGGCTCGCAAATAACAAAGCCGAAGAAATTACTATTAAGAGACTGACTCGCGGCAATTCGACCATGAGCGAAAAATTTGCGAAACTGAAAGAAGGTACGGAGGAATGAAAAAATACAGCTTCAAAAACGACTACAGCGAAATGGCGCATCCGCTTATATTGGAAGCACTTGCGAGTGTCAAGACGGCACAGTTTGAGGGATACGGACTTTGCAGCCATTGCGAGGAAGCAGCGGGACTTATCCGCAAAAAGCTGGGTGCTCCCGATGCAGATATTCACTTTATATCGGGCGGAACGCTCTCAAACCTCACTGTAATTTCATCTGCATTAAGACCGCATGAGGCTGTTATTTCCGCTGAGACAGGACATATTTTTGTACACGAAACAGGAGCCATTGAGGCGACGGGACATAAGGTCTGTACCCGTGCGGGCTATGATGGCAAACTCTCGGCTTCTGATATAAAATCTGTGATTGAGGAGCACTGCGATGAGCATATGGTAAAGCCTCGTCTTGTGTATATCTCACATTCCACCGAGGGCGGAACAGTCTATACAAAAGCAGAACTTACGGCTATTTCCGAGAAATGCAAAGAAAATGGGCTTTACCTCTATATTGACGGTGCGCGGTTGGGGACTGCTATGAACAGCTCTGCCTGCGATTTAGAGTACAGAGATATAGCAAAATTTGCTGATGTGATTTTCATCGGCGGGACTAAACTCGGTGCGCTGTTTGGTGAGGCCGTTGCTATTTTCAATGACGAACTAAAGCAAGATTTTCGTTTTCTTATGAAACAACGCGGTGCTCTTCTCGCTAAGAGCGCAGCTATGGGTGTGCAATTTAAAACTTTGTTTGCTGACGGATTATATGACAGGCTGGCACGTCACAGCATAGACATGGCAGCATACATGGCTGACGGGATGAAGGCGCTCGGGTATGATTTATTGTTTCCGGCGCAGACAAATTTTGTTGTTCCGCTACTGCCTTGCGCCGTTTCAGACAAGCTGTGTGAGCTGTATGATTTTCACGAATGGAAGCGGCTGGAAAAAGACGTAGCTGTGCGACTGGTAATTTCATGGGCTACACAACAAAAAGCTATAGATGAATTTTTGGAGGATTTGAAGAATCTAAGATGACGGGATGCTTGCACAAATCAGCAACATCCGTTGCCTCCTGCGCTTGGCTTATTCTTTTGTTTTGGCTTTTGCTTTCTTTTTTATCGCTCTCAGGCAAAACCCTGCTCCGACCAGTACCCCGACACCTAAAACAATTATTATGACAGGCACAATAAGATTTCTTTCCACACCCGTTTGCGGAATAATCAGTGGTGGATATATATCGGGTGGATATAACGGCCCGGGCGGTCCCGGCGGCTGCGGTGGAGTTGGTGGGTTTTCAAACCAGAGTGTCAATCTGCCGTTATTGCCGAGCCATGCATGTTCCACCCCTGCTACGGTCGCCGTGTGATATTGCCTCATTACATGCGGAGCGGTGTCTGTAGGATTAGCACTCTTGATTAGCGCAGTCACATCACCTCCGCGGTCGTAGAAGGGGTTGTTCGGGTGAGGCTGGAAAAAAGAGAAAGTAACATCGGAAATGTTGTCTAAGTCTCTATGCTGGCGGTTAGCATAAAACCACGCTTGATCTGTTGTACTGGGCACCATATTTTCATAAAATGTATGCCAGTTTTTACCTGCCTCAACACGCGCTCTATTTAGCCCGACTGTGTATGTTACTCTTATGGGTAAAGTATTTCCCGTAGCAGGAGGATCCGCCGGATCTAACACTCGAAGCGGAAGAAGTGCCGCAGGTATATACCAGCGAACCATCTGGTCTCCTGTGTTCAGGGTGCGAAGCAGCGTGCCATCTGCGTAGACTTCTTCAAGCTGAGTGTTGTCATTAAGAGCTGTAATAACATGCAGAGTTGTAAATATAAGATTTTCAGGCGTTGCCGCATTGCCGACAGTGACGGCAGCATCTGATAATACAAAACGTTCCACCATCACCGTAGCTCCTTCAGGTACCGGTGCTTGTGCTCCGGTCATGTCAAAAAAGCTCGAAATGAACTCTCGTTGAGCATTGGCATAGTATCTTATGCTGTTGTTTTGAGCTAGCTGGTTGAGGTTGCTGTTTACTAAGTTTGCCACTTGTGTTCGGGTGACAACCCCTCCGTCTGTGCCGCCCATGTGCTCAAACACAATGTTTATTAAACTATCCAAGAGAGCGGCATCATTTACTATGCGCTGCCCTATGTTTTGACTTAGAAGAGCAGTGTTTCCATTAAAGTGTAGTCCCGTGACTCCTCTAAACTCCATATATTCTCCCAAAACATCGGAGAATATCAGATACCCTGCAAATGAAGGATCATCATTCGCTGCTAAGTTCATAATATCATCACTGAGGCTCGTATTTTGGATACTTTGCGTTATTTGCCTGAAAGCATCACGCAGAGCTTCCAAATTTGTTGCTTCAAAGAAACCAGTAGCGTAGTTAATATCAGGTGCGGTCAAAGGAGTTGGGCTGTTATTGATAGTTACATCTTGCCAAATGTAAGTGCCATGCGCCTGCCTATACTGTGCTCGTAATATTTGAGTTCCTGGTACCCCGGTAATATCGGTGAGAACTTCGGTCATTGTAGGTGTGATTTCTGTGGGACCTTCATCGAATTGAGAGGATATATCCATGTCCCAGCGTATATTCGGAAGAACTTCGTCGGTATTGGCTTGTATCGGGTTAAGCGTTGCATTTATGAGATTCTGGGCAGCAAGAGTTGGCTGGGTTCCTATGCTGATGGTGTAAAATCCTACTGAAGGCGGAGGTTGTGGTGTAGTGCCCTCGGGTATCGCAGCAGGGAAATATGCGTTTTCTATCGCCCGTTTCCTATATGCAGCAGTTAAGACGGTCATAACCGCAAGTCCCATTTCACCGTAACTTCCGTCTCCATAAAAAGTTCCGGTAGTTGCATTGAGCTGATTTCCTGTCGGCCCGGGTGTTATCGGTGCCAAAGAGCTGAAAGCGAAATCGTGTCTGCCCATTGTCGGCTCACCGTCTGTCATAAGAATAATATTCGGCCTTCGGGTTACAGTGACATAGTTGGTTACAGCACCTGTGGTATCTCTCACAGGCACAGTAGCCAATCTGCCCTCGGAAGTGGCAGCAGCAGCTTCCAAAATTCGTGCGCCTTCAAAAATACCCCACTGTGTGGGTGTCGAGCCTTCAACCCGTACTGAGCTCGTCAGTGCATTTGTTGTGTGTACATTTACAAAGTGAACTCCGCCTGTATAACTATGCGAAAAGAATGCGCCGCCATATATTCTGGGTGTCAAAGGGCGACCCAGCGGAATCAAGTTCTCAACCCTGGCATATCCCCCGACACGTCCGCCGTAGGCGACAACAGCAACTCTGTTTTGAGCGTTAGCGTTCAGCAGCATTTGAAAAACTTCGTTGAGTGCATCGATCAGAAATTCAATCCGGGAACGCCCACCCGCACCGACATCGGTGGTAGTCCCCATACTGCCCGATACGTCTATAACAAACACAATATCGGAGGGTATTGCATACCCTGCCATCAGCGGAAATGTCTGACTCAGTGCAGAGAGAGTGACCTCGAAGTCGTCTGTGCCTGAGCCTGTTCTTACACTCTTATCTGTCCAGACTCTGCCATCGGTCACCAATGGAATGTCACTAAAGTGCATGAATTCGGGAGCCTGTGTTTCCGGGTCTGCCACTCTTTCGCGAATTTGAATCTGCGTCGGATTAGCCAGTGCCGCAGGTGCTGCTGTCCCTGCCACCAGCACTACGCACAGCACTATAGCCATAAGCCTGAAATTCTTTTTTCTGTTCATAATCAAAATCCTCCATAATAAAGAATAATATACAAAAAATACCAGGCAGGTAGGTCTAACTTATCTTGCGGCGAAAACTAAAATGCGCTCCTCGTCGTAGCCGCCCCGTGTGCAGGTTGACAGGAGTAAAAAGTTGCTTGCGCCATACGGCACATCGGGAAACATCACTCCCGCCCACTCCGGCTGCAATAAAGCAATGGTATATGCGTAATCCCACGCATCGGTAAGTCTGGCGGCAAAGACTCTGTAGGTCAGAGTCCTGCCATCGCGCATTGTGATGATAATATTCGGATTTCTTTCCATGAAATCCGGGTCGAGATATCGAACTATCGGAGCAAACATTGAGCCATCCCAAGTGTGATGACCGTAAATAACACTAACTTTTTCGTCGAAGCCGTTTGCATTGCGGTAATCCATGAAAATGGCTCCCGCAGAGTTTCGGCTACCCGTGAAAGTCGTGTTTAGGTATCTGTAGTTATCTCTGCCGCGGACTACAGGGTACTCAAGGACATTGCGGATTGACATCCATCCTACGAAATCGTTGTTGATTCTGGCAAGCTCCGCTAAAGAAAGCAGAGCTAAGTCCAATATATCATCTTCATCTTCATCGTATCCTATTTCTTCAGGCTCTTCCTCACGGTCTGTGCTTGGGTCGGGGAGAGGAGTGGGACGTGCGATAATGCCCGCAACTTCCTCACGGAGTATTTGATATTCATTACGTGCGGCAGCGGACTCAATCTCAGGAGTCAAAAGCAAAAGAACTCCTGTAGTAACAAAAAACGTACCAACGGCAACGAGGCATATCATGATGATATGCCTACGTGTTAAAGTCTGCCTAAATGTTGACCTTTTGGGGGTTTTTCCCGCTCGCCCGTTTATTTTGCGCACAACAACTACCTCTCCGAAAATAGCTCACAATTGAACAAGTGTAATAGTAGCATAAAAACATATATTTGTCCAGTATTTTGTGGTATGACAGGGTATTGTTCACTATATATACGGTTCATGGCGATAGTCTGCCCGCATTTACTCTCTTTATTTAGAGAACATTATCTTTTCGTTGTTGAACATTATGCTCAGCGCAATGCCGCCAATACCTGCATATACAAGGCTGCTGATGCTGGCTATGAGTACGTTTGTTGTTGAATAGTTGAGAGCAAAAAGCCCACTCATGCTCTGCACACTGCCGTATAGTGGAATCAGATAAAGCAGTTGGTTATCAGGAGGAGCTGCACCAAACATTCCGGTCACGCCGATTACCATAACGACTACCATCAGCGGACTTGCGAAAGTTCCGGCTTGTTTAACCGATTGCGCAAAAGCTGAAAGAATGGAAAGCATCGCAGTCATAAGCAGCAATGTGGTGAGAATAACAAGAAATAGCAGCGCATATTCTGTAGCACTGTAGATGTTTACATCCATCATATCACCAGCACCTGCACCCATCATATTTGGTAAGGCAAGGATTGTAGCTACTGCCGTGAGAACACCCGAGAACAGTGAAAGTATTGCAAGGCTTAGGATTTTTCCTATAGCGAGCTCACTGCGCTTTAGTGGTGAAACCAGCAAAGTAGCGAGTGTTCCGCGTTCCTTTTCACCGCTGATTGATTCAAGCACGAGGCTCATACAGCTGGAATAGAGGAATATCATCAGAAGCATCGGCATCATGGAAGCAATCATTGAAGCGGCGACTTCCTCAGCCGTTGCAAGGTCTCCGCTTTGCTCTCTGTTTATGTCGAACCTGTTTGCCATTGTTGCCTCAAATGTGTCAAGAAACGAAGAAAATATAAAGTAGGCTCTATGCGAGTTTGGCTCGGTTGAGTTAAAAAGAAGTTCGACATTCGGTGCAGGACCGACAGAAGTTTGCGGGTCAAATACCAACACATCTGCATCAAAATTGGGCGGAAAAATCATAAGAAGGTCAACATCGCCGTTTTCTACGCGAGCTCTTACGCCTTCTATTTGAGTTTCGTCAATGCGTACTATGTTAATCTCCGCCTCATTAGCCATCATCTCAATCACAGGCGCGGGATTTACTGCATAAATCTGCGGCACATGGTCTTCGTCGGGACCGAATACATTATCTATCATAGTACCCATAAACGAGTAAATTACGTAAATCATTACTGCGGACAGTATGGTCATCATGACCATGTTTTTATCTTTGAAAAAACGCGCGAATTCTTTTGACATTATATTAATTATGTTTTTCATTGTACTTCACCTACACTTTCTGCGTAAAGATCGAAGAATTTATCTTCGAGAGACTTCTCCGCTGTTAAATTAGCGAGTGTGTCATCGGCGACCATCTTGCCGTCTATGATGACACCTGCTCTGTCGCAGAGCTTTTCCACAAGACTGAAAATGTGTGTGGAGATTATTATTGTCTTTCCTTCTTCTTTCAGTTCTTGCAGAAAATCGGTGACCACCTTTGCGGTGAGGACATCAAGTCCGTTTGTAGGCTCGTCAAATATGATTATGTTCGGGTCATGGACTATTGAGATAACAAGCGAAGTTTTTTGTTTCATGCCTGTAGACAGATTAGAGACCTTAACTTCCGCAAATTTATCAATCCCGAATTTTTCAAAAAGTGTTCTCTTTCTTTGCTCCGCAAGTTGCGGATCTAAGTTGTGGATCTTCGCAAAAAAGTCAAACAGATAGTTTGGTGTGAAGAAATCCTCCAGCTTGAGTTCACTGGTCAGAAAACCAATCTTTGCGCGCACACTCTCAGGGTCTTTTTTTACGCTTGACCCGTCCACTATCGCATCGCCCTTGTCTGCTTTGATGATGGTTGACAAGATACGGAGTGTTGTTGTTTTGCCTGCTCCGTTCGGACCGAGCAGTCCGTAGATTTCACCCTCGTAGGCCTCTAGTGAAAGATTGTCAACTGCTGTTTTTGTCTTTTCTTTTGTTCTTTGCAGTTTCTGTTGTTTCGCAGAAAGACGAAAGGTCTTACTAAGTCCTTCTGCTTTGAGTATTACATTCATTTCTTGCTTCCTCTCATTTTTATTTTAAATTATTATCAACCGATAAGGTTGTTTTGCAAAACTGATTTTGATTATAGTGCGCCGTATTATAATCGTCTATCAAAGGTTCTTTACATAAGCGTTTTCCAGGGATGTCAAAGGAGCTTTACATGTGAGACAGGGGGAGTTCCTCTGTCTTATGTGCAGTTTTGTCATTCTGAGCGTGGCGAGGAATCTTAAAACAGTTGCAATTGCGTAACCGCAAAGATTCTTCGGTCGCTCCGCTTTCTCAGAATGACAGCTAAGAAGAAGTCAGCCGTATTCTACGAATGCGTTTCGAGCTCCAAGAGTTTCTGCTTCATATCCAGACCGCCGCCGTATCCTGTGAGATTGCCGCCTGCGCCAATTATGCGGTGACAGGGAATTATTATCCAAATTGGATTTTTGTTATTAGCCATGCCGACAGCACGGCAGGCCTTTTCATTCCCTATCGCTACGGCTATATCTTTATATGTTTTAGTCTCGCCAAAAGGGACATTTAGCAGCGCGTTCCATACTTTTTTTTGAAATTCTGTACCACACGGATTTATCGGCACACTGAAGTCTAGACGCTTGCCTTCGAAATATTCCGAAAGCTCCGCCGCCGCCATGTCTGTCAGAGAACTTGCCTCTCTGCGTGCATCAATGTTTAATTTACCTTCGGGTAAAACATGAGTTATTGCAGTGGCATCCGCTGCAATCGTCATTTTTCCAAACGGCGTATCGTAAATATAGTATAACATGCGCCACACCCCCTCTTTTCAGAACTAAATAAAACTCAGCGTCCACCATTATAACGGAGAATGAGTAAATAGTAAAGCGAACTTTAGTTGATTTTTGGCGGTAAAAATCAACTATACGGAAACATTATATCCTTATTTTGCTCTTAACCTATCATAAATAACTCGTTTTTTGCAAGCTGTTCTTCACTTGACATTTTTTGTGCAAGTGGTATTATTATGTAAGCAAATGATTGAAAGAGGTAACTGTTTATGCCGGGTAAAGAATATTCAGAAGGTAAAATAATCGTTAGCAGTAATGACATTCCCGCCGTTATTTCTCTTGTTGCTGATGGAGAGGTTGAAGGTGTATTTGGGTCTCATACTTTTACATTGGGGAAATCCGATGCTATTGGTATTTGCGACCTCCTTGTCGAGAAAGGCAGCATTAACTACACGGCTGCATCAAACGTAAATTTATACGAATACCCCTGTTCGGGGATAGAGGCGCTTGATGCACTTATTCGCTCAAACGCCGACATTGCATACCTAATGGTTAGCAGTGTTTGCAATCAAGCTGCGGAACTTTTTTTGTATCGTGAGCGACTTACAAGAGAAGTAGTGAACATTGTATCTTTAATAAAGGAAACTTACGCAGAGTACAGTCAGCTATGCGGGGAATACTCCGTGCAGGCGAAGAGACTGGCAGGCATCAACGATATTGAACCTTTTTCAGGTGAAGACCCCATTCAGCCGTGGGAGCACGATCTTTATGTGGAAATTGGAGCGCTCGACCCTGCATCACGGAAAGCCTTTTTTTATGACAGCCCGGGAATCATATTCGGGTTTATGCAAAGAAGTAAAAATTCTCTGGCAAAAGTAGTAGAGGTCTGCGAACTGTATCATGAGTACATAAATGGTATATCTCCGTTTTTGCTCAATGACAACGGATTTGATTTGTTTGCATTTGTCTGCGACCTTCACATCAACACGCTCAACATTGAAGGTGCCGACAGCCGTATTGAGCCTCTTGTGGTGCAACTGTCTGATGCACTATCCACGCTTACAGGAATCAACTCAAAAGCATATAACAGCCGGCTTTATGCATATTGGGATAAACTTGAAGAAGTGCGCTCAGGTGGCTCCGCAGAAGAACCGTCATCTGAACGTTCGGCAATACAAAGCGCAGGCGGCATGCTTGCAGGAGCGGTTGAAACTATTTTGGAATACGCCGGAGCTGACGAGGAACTATGTGAAATTTTCTCTAACTCTATTAAAGCGTACACCGGATTTCCTGACAGAAACGACTCTGAAGATGAGGTCTATGATACCCGTCGGGCTTTGACCAAATCATTTTACGAAGTGTATAAACTCGTCCTGAGAAAGAGCATTGATGCCACATCCGTTCCCACAATAATAAATATGTTCTTAAACTTCGGATTTGTTGATGCGGAGCTCGCGGGCGCGGAAAATGCCGATTTCCTGTACTCAATAGCTGATACCTACAAAGGAGTGCCTGAAAAAGGAATCTTCACAGTCAGAGAGTGGCTCACTTCAATATATCGCGGGGAGAGGGAACCCAGCCTCAGCGAGTTTGACATGGACTATCAAACTTTTTTAAGAGACCAAAAAAATCAAAAGCTAATAGATGCAGCAGAAGAAAAACGACTTCTTGCAGACCAAGAGGAGAAGCTAAAATACGAAATGGAAAACTGTTTCCCTGTAGTAAACAGGGTCACGTTCGGAAACCCCACACGGTTTTGCCCAACGTTTTCCGACCATAATGTAGTGCGAGACCTTGAAAAAACACTTGTTACCGCTGCCGATGTAGAAAATATCATAAACGAAGTACGCAACACCGATTTTTCTGCATTTTACCGTGATATAGGCTTTACCGACCAAAAACTCGGTATCACGGGAGAGAGCATAAGCCTTGAAGTCGTGCCCAACATCGTACTCATGCCAAATGTCGGTCTCCGAGGCTCCATGTGGCAGGAGATAGAAGGTAGAATACGCACCACGCCGGGCAGGATGTTTTTACCGGTATTTTTAGAAAATGAATTGGCACCCACTGTTATAAAGCTTGTGGCTGATTTCCGTTGGGAAATGTGCAAACGTGTGCAAGGTTCCCGTTGGAACGATATGACAGACCCCTCACTCACGAGCTATTTCTGTGACTACTTGCAATTTTACATGAATAACCGTTCACTTGCTATGCAGACCATGAACGAAATCAGAAATGAACTGTCTGCTGCGAGGAACAACTACAAAACAGTGTTTGTCAACAACTATCTCTTCTGGATTCAAAATGAGGCAAAAGGTATGGCACGGCTCAATGGTGCTGCGCTTGCCATTTTGATGACATTTTGTCCATTTACCGCAGAAATTCGCGATGTGCTCAAAAACAATATGCGCTACAATGAAGCTTTAACCAGGTATAACACCAAAAGGCAGAGACGCACACAAAGGCTCACTCTGCTTGTGAAAAAGATAACACAAAACGGCAAGAAAGTCCCACAGGAAATTCTTGACGAACTTGAATATTCCAGAAGGTAGCTAAAATTCGTTTACCTCTTCTTCGCCCAGCAAGATTCTAAGACCACCCAGTGCAAGTGCCTCCATTTCGTATTCGCCGGGAAGGACGACTATTTCTCCAAGCCAGCCGATGTATTTTTTAACATCCTCAACAAGGCGCCTGCTGTGAGCAAGTCCGCCTGTGATTATTATGGCATCGCATTCCCCTCTGAGCGCGGGGGACAAAAGTGCGATGCCTTTTGCAATTTGATATGCCTGAGCCTCCATTACAAGCTTTGCATGATTATCTCCCGCATCTACGCGCACCAGTATCTCTCTGACATCTGACGTGCCGAGCAAGTCACGCAGCCCCCCCCTGCCCCGAACTTTTGCCTTCATCTCTTTTTTTGTGTAATCTCCGCTGTAGCAGAGATCTATGAGGTCAAGCAGTGGTACGCTCCCGGCTCTTTCAGGTGCGAAAGGACCGTTGTCATCGCCCAGCGTGTCTATGATTTTTCCCTTTTTATGCGCACCAACAGTAATACCGCCGCCTAAGTGGGCTATCAGAAGATTGAGGTCTGTATCTTTTTTTCCTAATGACTTCGCGTAATGTATTGCCACTGCCCTGCAATTGAGCGTGTGGTAGAGACTCACGCGTGTTATTTCTTTCATACCGGTAATTTTTGCTACAGGCGGGAAGTTAGCTGCGGACACAGCATCGTAAATATATGAATCAACCCCTGCTGCTTTTGCTATGTCGTGTGCTATGGTTGCTCCCAAATTTGAGGCGTGTTGCGGGATATTTCCGCTGTTTATCAAATCAAGCATGCGGTCGTTTATTTTGTAGCCGCCGACTTCAACAGGAGGCAATATTCCCCCGCGCCCCATGACCAACGATAAGTCCTCGGGTTTGTAGCCGTGCAGTTCCAGCAAATCCATTACGGTTTTCATTCTGAGTGGAGTTTGCTCTAAGATTCCGTCCAATTTTTCAAGTTCTGAGTGAGGGTGTGTAATGCTCTCATTGAATATGGCTTCCTCATTTTTATAAAGCGCAACTTTCGTCGATGTTGAGCCGGGGTTTATAGCGAGTATTAGATGCTCCATTTGCTTTTCCTCCTGTTTCCCTTAACTCATCGCTTGTACAGCCCAGTTCAACAAGCAATTTTTCGTATCTTTCCGCATCCTTTTCTATCACCGCGTAATTTACATTATATAGACTGTGACTCAGGACATCTGCATCTTTTAGAATCTCGTCGTACGGTTCATGTATTTTTCGTTTTTTGCTGTGGTGTTTGACTGCATTTTTTATTATTTCGATTTCCTCATCTGTGTATGATTGCATGGAGGTTAGTATTTTTTCTGATTCTTCCGCACCATGCAGGGCGTGCTTCTCGGTAGTGCCTGTTGTGACTTGATAAATGTCATGCAACATACCTGCGGTTGAAGCAATTTCAGCATCAAGCCCTCGACGGTGCGCCAGCAATGTGCAAAAATATGATACGCTGTACAGATGGGTGAAGAAGTAGCGAGCTTGGTAAGGTTGCTTTTTCATGATAAGCCTGTCAATTGTATAACGCAAGTGTTCAAGTCTGTTGCTCATTGCCAAGAATCTCCTTTAGATTGTTTTGCAGAGCGGTACATGCAAACCCATTCCCTACGATGTGATTGTCAGCCCATTTTCTCTTTTATCAGGTCATTGAATTTTTGCATTGTTTCGGGAATATCTATGTTTTGCGGACAGTGAAGGTTGCAAACTCCGCAGGACGTGCAAGCTACAGGTTTCTCATTATCGGTCAGTGTTTCTAAGATATCTTCGACATACCATGCAAAATCGTGTGAGGCCTCGTTATATGTCACTATGAGCATGGGTATGTCAAGCTTTACCGGGCACGCCTCTGTACAATATCGGCAAGAGGTGCATGGAACGAATGATGCCATGGCATCAACGGCTCTCCATAGGTGTTCTTTTTCTGAATCAGTCATTGGAGCATCTTTGCTGAATATCTCTATGTTTTCTTTTAGCTGCTCAAGCGTTGACATTCCACTGACTGCAACGCTCAAATTAGGCAATGACTGCAAGAATCGAAAGGCCCACGCCGCCATGCTATCGTCCGGTCTTGCGGTGTTTAATATAGCCTCGACTTCTTTGCCCGGCTTTATCAGCTTGCCGCCTCTGACAGGTTCCATTGCGAGTATGGGGAGATTATGCTTAGTGATGACATCATACTTTTTCTCTGCTTCCTGTAACGACCAGTCGAGGTAGTTGATTTGCAGCATTACAAATTCAAAGCAATCATATCGGTCTAAAAAGTTTTCGATTGTCTCGTATCTACCGTGGGTGGAAAATCCAAGATGTTTTATGCGGCCTCTCTTTTTTTGCTCAAGAAGATAGTTTACTATGCCGAGTTTTTCGTCTGTGTAAAGCTTAAACGTACTTTCAGTCAAGTTATGCAGCATATAAAAGTCGAAATACTCCACGCCGCACCTGTCAAGCTGATACTCAAAGATCTCAGCAGGTGTGTCAAAAGTCATGTTTTCCATGCCCATAGCAGCTACATCGAGAAATATTTTACCATCTTTTATTTCCATGAAGTTGCCGGGCATTTTATCGGCAAGATACCACTTATCGCGTGGAAATTTACTTAGTATTTCGCCCAGCACATACTCTGATTCTCCTGCGTGATAGAAAAAAGATGTATCGAAGAAATTTATTCCGTTTTCAAAGGCGTATGTTAAAAGTTTTTCTGCCTCTGCTTCGTCCACCTTATCCTTGCCGTCTATTTTGTCTGTTGGCAATCGCATGCCTCCGTAGCCAAGTGTCGACAGCTTTTTATCTTTGAATTGTTTGTATATCATTTTGAGTTATCCTCTTATTTTATTTACATCACGAGCAAGCACTTTTCTACGATTTTATCTCCAGTGCAGCTTTGTCAAGAACGTCAATTACCTTGTCGCACCACTTATCAAATTCGGGGTCTTCTTTTTGCAGCTCTTTGTTTGCCAGAATGTTTTGTACTGTCTTTTTAACCCCTTGGTCATAGCGCACTTTTGCCGTGAATCCGGGAACCAGGCGTTTTAGCTTTGAGTTGTCGAACACAACAGAGTTTGCCTTGTCGCCTATAAGACCGCCTGTGAAGTCGTAGCCAGAACATTTTGCCAGAAACTCTGAGGATACGTAGTAAGGCTTTAATTTTACTCCCAGTGCATTTGCGATTGCATTATAGGCTTGATTCCATGTGACCATCTCGTCGGTCGTTATATGCACAGATTCACCTATAGCATGGATGTTACCCATAAGTCCGATGAAACCTTTTGCAAAATCGGAATTGTGTGTCATTGCCCACAGACTTGTTCCATCGCCGTGGATTAATACCGACTTGCCCTCAAGCATACGTTTCGCAACCGACCAACTTCCTATATTGCCGTGTACTCCGAGCGGAATGCTTCGCTCATCATAGGTGTGGCTCGGGCGTACTATTGTTATCGGGAAGCCTTTTTCACGATACATTTTCATCAGATAATCTTCACACGCTATCTTGTCACGCGAATACTGCCAGTATGGGTTTGAAAGTGGTGTGCTCTCTGTTATCCTGTAGTCAGACAGCGGTTTTTGATAGGCTGATGCAGAACTTATGAAAATAAACTGCTTTGTTTTACCTGCAAAAAGTCTATAGTCTCGCTCAAGCTGCGCCGGCACAAACGCAATGAAGTCAGCTACTACGTCAAACTCTAAGCCTTCAAGTTTCTTCGCCGCATCTGCTTCGTCGTTTATGTCGCAGGTAATTGTTTTAAAGCCTTCGGGTAGGACATCATTTCTATTGCCTCTGTTTATGAGGTATAGTTCGTGCTCTCCGCTCTCGATTAGTTCTTTTGATATTGCAGTGCTGATGATTCCTGTTCCGCCTATGAATAGTATCTTCATTATCCAGCTCCTTTTACTATGATTTTACCAGTATACTCATTATAGCAGGGGAAGGGAGGAGGTGCAAGGTGGAAATTATTCCATAAAAACAGACGGATTGCCAAATGGTGTTGAATAGATATTTTCTGAAGATAGACTTTTTAGCTATATTTTTGCATAAATATTCATTATTTTCGTAAAAATCAGCAATTGATAAATATCCTGCGGTATTGTATTATTATCCAAATCTTATTGAATTAGAGGTATTTTACAATGAAAAAAGCAATGGTATTAATCCTGATTCTCGCTATGGCTTTGACTCTGATGGCATGTGCAAGCGACGACACCGTGACTATAACTTCTGCCGCTGACCTTGAAGCCGCAATAATCGGTGTTCAGCGCGGAACAACAGGACATCTCTTTGCAGAAGAAAATTTCCCGGATGCAACTATTGATGCATTTCCTGATGGTCCTGATGCCATACTGGCACTTCTCGGCGGCTCGGTTGATGCAGTTGTTATCGACAATCTTCCGGCTGCCAGATTTGTTTTTCACAATGAAGGACTTATGATTTTGGGCGACTATCTGACCACAGAGCAATATGGCATAGCATTCCAGCTCGGCAGTCCGTATACCGCCTTGTTTGATGGCGCACTCGATACACTTCGTGCTAACGGCACACTCGCTGCGATCTATGATTACTGGATAACCGAAAACCCCACAGCATCACGTTATGTCAGCCCTGAGGGAACAGAGCATCCAAACGGAGTCCTGAGAATGGGAACATCTGCGGGTTTTGAGCCTTTTGAGTTCTTTGAAGGCGGTGTGATTGTAGGGTTTGATGTGTGCATGGCAAATGCAATCGGCGACTTGCTGGGTTATGAGATTGAAATTATCAATATGGATTTTGATGCTATAATTGCCCATGTTCAGACAGGACAAGTTGACTTTGGACTGGCCGGAATGACCATCCGCGATGACCGCCGCGAGTTTGTAGATTTCACGCAGGGATATTTCACTACAGGTCTTGTCACAATAATCAGAGAACCGTAAGAGGTAAAGAAGTGCTAACTCACCAAGAAAGGATGCTTCGCTTCGATGATTGATACAATAACATCAGCATTTTACCGCGTTATGATATATGACGACCGATGGCGGATGTGGCTCTCAGGACTTGAACTGACTTTGACAGTCACATTCTTTGCCTTGCTCGTTGGGTTACTGGCAGGGCTCACGCTGGCAATAGTCCGTGTTACATATGATAGTAGCGCAAAGCCCAATCCACTGCTTATAATTCTAAATCGTTTTGCAAAGCTGTACATCTCGGCAATCCGCGGGATTCCTATGGTTGTACAGCTTCTTGTTTGGGCACTTGTAATACTCGCCGCTTCCCGCAACTCTTTCCTTATAGCGACCCTTGCCTTTGGTTTCAATTCAGGAGCTTACGTCTCCGAGGTTTTCCGTGCAGGCATCGCAAGCATCGACAAAGGGCAATCTGAGGCAGGTCGCAGTTTAGGACTCAGTTATGCACAGACGATGCTTAAAATTATTCTCCCACAAGCTATAAAAAATTGCTTACCTGCGTTTGGCAACGAATTTATCTCATTGCTAAAGGAGACATCCATCGCGGGAATGGCGGCTATTGCTGATGTAACACAGGTTGGAAACATAATACGCGGCCGCACATTTGACCCTGCGCCATTGTTTTTTGTAGCGGCTATTTACCTGATTTTAGTTTTGTTTCTTGAGTTTCTTATTCGGCAAATGGAAAAAGCTTTAAACAAGAGTGACCGCCGCACCGGCAAACCGATAGCAAAGCTAAAAAGGAAAGGGCTGGTGCGAAATGATTAAAGTTATAGGTTTGTCAAAAAAGTTTGACGACCTCGAAGTTCTGAAGGGTATAGACGAGGAAATTTTGCAAGGAGAGAAAGTTGTAATTATAGGACCTTCAGGCAGTGGTAAGAGTACGTTCTTGCGGTGTTTGAATCTTATGGAGTTTCCGACGGGCGGCGAGATTTTGTTTGAAGGAGAAAATGTAGCGGGCTATAGAAAAGGTAAACAATTAAATGCTCATCGTCAGAGAATAGGCATGGTTTTTCAGCATTTTAATTTGTTTCCGCATCTTTCGGTCATTGAAAACATTACATTGGCCCCTGTGATGCTCAAAAAAAGCACAAAGGCGGAGGCGCTCCGGAATGCTGCCCGCCTGCTGGATCGTATCGGGCTTGCTGAAAAAGCTGCAAACTACCCTGCCACGCTTTCAGGCGGACAAAAGCAGAGGGTGGCTATAGTCAGAGCCCTCGCGATGGAGCCTAAAGTTATGCTCTTTGATGAACCCACCAGCGCACTCGACCCGGAAATGGTAGGCGAGGTTTTAGATTTGATTGGCGACCTTGCAGACGAGGGAATGACCATGGTTTTGGTTACTCATGAAATGGGGTTTGCGAGAGAAGTCGGTAGCCGCATTTTGTTTATGGACGAAGGTAAAATCGTTGAGCAAGCCGAGCCAACGACATTTTTTACAAACCCGCAAAGCCCCCGCTTGCAAGATTTTCTCGCCAAGGTTGTTTAGTGTTATGTTGTTTTTGAAACAACGCCAATAACCTTGCAGTTTACCACATCTGACTTTACGAATGTATATTTAGTAAAAACCCAAATCCGAGCCGAGAAGCGGCAGATTTGGGTTTTTAATGTTAGTGGTGGGCCTTCAGGGACTCGAACCCCGGACCGACCGGTTATGAGCCGGTTGCTCTAACCAGCTGAGCTAAAGGCCCACATTAATTGGGAACGCCGCTCATAATAGCATATATTACATAAAAACGCAATAGAAAATTTATGGTAACAATTATACCTGCAATTATACCATATTAAATTTGATAATGCACTTTACATATGATAGAATGGCGGTGGTGATTTTTTGGAAACTAAGATATTAGATGCAAATCTCGATGAAAACATTGAAATTTGCGCAGAAATTATTAAATCAGGCGGACTTGTCGGGGTTCCTACGGAGACTGTTTACGGGCTTGGCGCAAATGCTCTATGCAGTGATGCTGTAGTAAAAATCTTTACTGCCAAGGGACGTCAACCTGATAATCCGCTCATTGTACACATTGCTGCGCCTTCTGATGTCGGGATAATTGTAAAAGACATTCCCGCTGTGTTTTACACATTGTCCGAGGCATTTTGGCCGGGCTCGCTGACACTCATCATGAAAAAGTGCGATACTGTGCCTGACAGCGTGACTGCGGGGCTTGATACTGTGGCTGTACGTATGCCTGAGCACCCTGCAATGCTGAATTTAATTAAGAAAAGTGCTACACCTATTGCTGCTCCGTCCGCTAATTTGTCCGGAAAACCCAGTCCAACCAAAGCAGAGCACGTAAAAAGAGATCTGTATGGAAAAATACAGTATGTGTTGGACGGTGGGAATTGCCGCGTTGGGGTTGAATCCACTGTTGTCGATATTTCAGGAGATATTCCGCAGATTTTGCGCCCCGGCGGTGTCACCTATGAAGAACTTGCAGGGGTTCTCGATATTGTTGAAATTTACAATGCTGCGGATGATTTAGCGGTTGATGCGCCGCGCAGCCCGGGCATGAAATATCGGCACTATGCCCCGAAGGCTCAGGTGATAGCAGTTGTCGGGTCGCCGGAAAAGACTGCTAAGCATATTAGACAGCGTTTTGAGAAGTTTGGCAAAGGCCCCAAAAGCAGCGAAAAATCAAAGAAAATTGCGGCACTTATGTTTGATGATTTTGCCGCTGAAAATCAGTCGATTGTAACCTTTGGAGCATATGCTGACCATAATGCACAGGCATCAGGGCTTTTTGACTCCCTCAGAAAACTTGATAATATGAATGCCGAAGTTATTTACGCGCAGGTTCCTGATGAAAAGGGTCTGGGTTTCGCTGTTGCGAACAGAATACTAAAGGCCGCCACGACGGTGGAAAAACTATAAAGGAGAAGTTTTATGGAACTGGTTATTAAAAATGGAACTGTTGTAACTGCGAGCGAGATGTTTACTGCTGATGTTGGTGTTTTGGATGGAAAGATTGCGGCTATTGGGAAGGATTTGTCGGCGGAGCAGACTGTAGATGCAAGTGGGCTACTTGTGCTTCCGGGGGCTATTGATGTCCATACACATCTGCAAATGGATGTTGGCAAATTCTCCACGGCCGACAGCTATTTTGCCGGAACCAGAGCCGCTGCATGCGGGGGAACAACGACTGTTTTTGACTTTGCACTGCAAGATTTTGGCGAAAATATGGTTGATACCATAAAGCGGCGCGATGCTCTGTGTGCTCCAACGGCAGCAGTTGACTACGCTTTTCACGTAGCTATAAAGGACATCAGCGGAAACTTGCTTGACTCGATGAAGCAGGCCGTGGAATTTGGTGTGCCGACCTTTAAAGTCTATATGGTGTACGACATTGGCATTGGCGATGGTGATTTTTACAGAGTTTTGGAAGAATCCGCAAAAATCGGTGCCCGCATAAGCGTTCATGCTGAAAATCGTGAAATTATTGATTTGCTGACATCCCGTTTTGTCAGCGAGGGCAAGACCGATCCGTGGCATCACTATCTTTCGCGTGCTGAGTTTACCGAGGGTGAAGCTGTCAGCCGAGCTATAACATGGGCAATTTCTGCCGGTGCTCCGCTCTATATAGTTCATCTGGCATGTAAAGAAGGTGTGGATGCGCTTGTCAGAGCTCGAAACGCAGGACATAAAATCTATGCTGAGACTTGCCCGCAATATCTTAATTTTACATCTGATGTATATAAGCGCGAAGACGGTCATTTGTTCGTTTGCAGCCCTCCCATAAAAGGTAAGGAAAGTAATGATGCAATTTGGGAGGCTATCAAAGACGGACATATTGACACTGTCGCCACAGATCATTGTCCGTTCCAAAAAGCTGATAAAGATATGGGCTATCGGGACTTCACAAAAAGCCCTAATGGATGTGCAGGAGTTGAGAATATGTACCCATATATTCTTTCAGAAGCAAACAAGGGGCGAATAAGTTTTTCTCGTGCTGTAGAGCTCTGTTGCACCACTCCGGCAGCTCTGTTCGGCTGTGTCGATAAGGGGTCTCTCATACCGGGAAAAGATGCTGATATAGTGCTCTATGACACATCTCGCAAGGTTACAATTTCTAATGACAAAATGCACTCTGATGTTGACCACACTATATGGGAAGATGTATCTCTGTGTGGATATCCCGTGCAAACTTTTTCCAGAGGTCGCCTTGTATACAAAGATGGTGAATTTCTCGGTTCACCCGGGTGGGGTAAGTTTATTCGCCGTAATCTTGACAATTAAGCCTTGTATATGATACAATACAAAGGGTTTTTTGTCTCGTTTAACAGAGTGAAATATCGCTTACGTCAGCACATATATTAACTAAGGATGATTGCATTATGAAAACTTTTATCGTTGCGATTCCTTTCTTCGACTCAAATATGTCAGTGGATGCTTACAGACTCAGCTCCAGAAGCGGAAAGACTCTTTTGGGAATGCTTGCTGATGTAATGAGTGTGTCTGATGCCGTATTGTCGCCGGGTCTTGACCTCATTAAAACTCTGGGTGTTGAACCTTTAACAGGTGGTGCTCCGCTGTTCGTTGACATCAATGAATATCATTTACTTATGCGAATACCTATTATGCTTGAGATTGACCCGGAGCTTATGGTATGTGTTTTACCCAACCACATAAACGCCGATGGTGCTGTTCTTGAAAAAATAGCCGAACTCAAAGAACACGGGTTTGCTGTCGCTTCTGATGGCTTACTTCCGGGCAACACAAAAAGCCCTCTATTTGAACTTGTCGATTATATAATTATTGATATATCTGATTTTACTAATGATAATAAATTTGTAGAGACGGTAAAAGCACTTTCTACGGTCAAGAAGATTGTACTTTCAGAAGTAAACGACATGAAAACTTTTGAAAAACTCGCAGGGATACCAAACACATATTATTGCGGGCGTTTCTTCAACCAGCCTATCACAAAAGGCGTTAGCAAAATTTCACCACTCAAAATAAATGCTCTTACACTTTTAAAGCGTATTAATGAGGAAGATTTTGATTTGGGTGATATTGCCGATACTGTCGGTCAGGATCCATTTTTATCAATTTCTTTGCTCAGATTCATTAACACAATAATGCCCAAAGAAATTGAATCTCTCCGAACCGCTGTCACAATACTGGGTCAAAAAGAGGTTAAGCGTTGGGCGACTGCCGCTATATCTATCCGCCTTGCAGATGACCGTCCAAATGAGGTTACCAAACTTAGTTTGATAAGAGCAAGGTTTGCAGAAAATTTGGCTAGAGCGTTTGATTTAGCTATTTTTTCGCAAAGCCTCTTTATGCTGGGACTTTTCTCGCTCATTGATGTTATTCTGGAATTACCGATGGAGCAAGCTGTAGACCAAATAGCTGTAGATGAACAAGTTAAAGAAGCTCTCGTTAAAAACGAGGGAGATTATTACAAAGTCTTACAATTCATCAATGCATATGAACATGCCGATTGGGACGAAATAGCTATTTTGATGGTCAAACATAATCTTCAATTAGATGATGTAACAAGTGCTTTTGTCGATGCACTTGTCTGGTACAAGGCTCTGCTTGATGCGATTACGGACGGGGAGAACAAAAAATAGTATACGTTGCGTAGATATTTGAAAGGCGTATGGTGAATGGTTGAAGCAGAAAATCAGGTGAGCGCGCGCGAGAGAAATATTGTTACTGCATCTGCCCTATCTTCTATATTTATTTTCTCTTTTATTATTGCACTTCCCGGAGTCTTAATAAATGAAGTAGTCGATACATTCTCTCTTGGCGGTTTTAGCGAAGGACTCATGGGGACTTTTACAAACATTGGATTTATGGTCTCCATGTTCTTTGTCGTTTTGGTACAAGGAAGAGTAAAGAAAACCAAGTTGTTTATTTTTGCGCTCTGCCTGCAAGCAGTGGCGCTCTTTGTCACCGGATTTTCACCTACGTTTTTTATATTTTTGCTGGGGAGCTTGATTTTAGGGTTTAGCAACGGTTTTATAGATTCTTGCAGCAATTCTGCCATTGTTGATGTTCAAGGTGAGGGATGCTCCAAATATTTGGGGTATCTGCACGGATTATTTGGCGTTGGAGCTCTGCTTGCGCCGCTTGTGTTCATGGTTGCACTTCGTTTTATTGATTGGCGTGGAATACATTTTGCTTTGACCGGGTTTTCTGTGCTTGTCATGGTCTTTATCTTTTCCCTGACTCGCGGGCTTGGGGCTGAAAAAAAGCAGGAAACTAAGGTGCGTGAGCATTTGTTTACCGCATCAGACTTGCGGGCTTATTTGCGAGTGCGGCGCAATGTAGCACTTTCACTTGCAGGGATGTTCGGTATGTTTGCCTTGTTCGCTGTTTTGATTTGGATTGTCAGATATATGACTTTGCGTTTTGATGCTGAAGATATTGGCTTACTTTCTGTCACAATCTACTGGATTTGCGCCACAGCCAACAGGCTTTTGTTTGCAAGATTTGTGAAAAATGCATCTATGTTGTTTGTCGCCATTGGCGCACTTCTCAGTGGTGCTGCTGTTTTTATTGGCGTTGCTTCGGGTAATCCGATTGTTTTGTGCGTTATGATGGGTGTTTTCGGTTTTTGCAGCGGTCATTTTGTTCAAGTTCTGGTAGCTGAATGTGCCGCCGGCTATAAGGGTCGCACGAGCTTTACCACATCTTTTCTTATGTTTGTTATGTGTATTGCTCGCATTGGTGCGCCTGTCATAATGGCGTTTGTCGGCACTCAGGTTTCGCTCTTTGGCGGAATGATGATTCCCGTCGTTGCATGTCTGCTGACCGCAGTTTTCAGTTGGTACGCAATGAAATCACAGCAGCCGCAAACCGCAGTGTAATATTTTTTCTTGACGAGACTGCCAATACTGTGTTATTATACCATTTGCCGACGAAAGTCGGTAAAAGTATCGCGGGGTGGAGCAGTCCGGTAGCTCGTTGGGCTCATAACCCAAAGGTCGGTGGTTCAAATCCGCCCCCCGCAACCAGTAGGAGTGTTCTTACCGTACTTGACGGTGAGACACTCCTTTTTTGGTACCACAATGTATTTACCCACGGAAGCAAACTTATATTGTCATCATCGGTAATTAACGTCAACCCATCAATGCACGCCTGTGCAACAAGCAATCTGTCAAATGGGTCACGGTGAGACCAGTCCATTTTTCCTGCATAGTGGGCGTGACTGTTGCTGATGGGCAATTCCTCCGCTCCAAACTCTTCCAAGAGACTGAGAAAATTTTCTGCTATGAAGTCGTATTCCTGTAGCTTGCCTATTTTGCTTTTATACATGATTTCTTATGTGCTTACAGGTGAAATGAATTTGGGGATATTTACATCAGAGATTGCCATTTTTGCGGTTTGGCTCAATCTCGGACTTCCGCACATATCCCACAGAAGAACATGAGTATCGAGCAGATAGCCTTTTAAAATCCCCATGAATGTTTTCCTTCCCAAGCCTCTAAATCTTCCTCCGGTAATGGGTCAAAAAAACTATCAGGCAACTCAGGCACTTTCCCTTTTAAAAATCCGCTTTTAACTTTGTATATTGGCCTTTCCTCTACCTTATTTTCAAATGGCAAAATGATTACTTCAACTTTTGTGTCACGCAGTGTCGGGGGCAAGTCAAAAATGCCGCTCAACTGAGCACTTCCGATTGCGTGACGTACAAATTCCATAGCTCTCAACTCCTATTTCAGAATTTATAGTTATTATACTACACGTGCTCTAAATTGCAAGAAAAACTGGTTTTTCGCTATGTTTTGTGATGAACTGCTTGTATTGTTTTTTCGTCTTGCATCTAACCAAATATCAAAAAATTATCTTTTGGCTATCTGCTTGCGGTGAAACCGTTAGAAATGCTGTGTTTTTAGGAAGTACTGTATCGCCATTGTCATACTTAATTATTTTTATGGGATACAGATTCAACCTCAGTTCATACCGCCACAGAAACAGTTAGCCCGAGCCTTTCTAGGGCTTCTGCTGTACGCATTGTAGTGTCGTTACGCCGTTCTTCTGAGGTGGCATCCTTTAACCGCTCATAGTTCCACTCGCGGAGTTTATGTATGTCATCAATAGTGAACTCCGGGCTTACCTCAGGTTTTGGTATGTTATGTATCATCCTCATTCCCTCCCTCAACCAGCATTGTCGGCGTGTATATAGGCATCTCCTTATATCCCGCTCTTGCATTTACACTCTTAACGCCTGATATTGTCTTAAAATTCACAAGGTGTTTGAAGTTCCATGAAATAAGCATATCGCAGTCATTAGAGCAAGCATAGGCAATGTGCTGACAATCATCAAAACTCTTTTCTCGCAGAATCCCTGCATCGAGATAAAGTTTTGCGAGATTTATTACTTCATCTGTCTCAGATAGAAGCGTATAGCGTATTGCTTTGAGGCTCGATACTAAAAATGCCTTTTTTGGCTCCGGGCAGTTATCGACTTCTAGTACCACTATAGGCGAAATGTATACACCATACTCCCCCGCCTTTATTAAAGCCCATAGTTTGCGAGAATCCTCTTGCTTTTCCGGCACGTCAGGCGCATCTAAATGGCTTATAACAGATGTGTCAAGGTATAGTCTCAGTTTTTTCATACATCGTCCTCCGACTCGCGCTCCATGCGCTCATCTACAGCCTGTACGACATAACCATTAAGACTCTCGCCTTTGTTTTCCGCATGGGCCTGTATTTCTGCTTTTTTTCCTTTTGGTACAGTGATATTTATCCTATCGTACTTTTCACGCACATATTTGTGTACTGCCTTTTGTTGTGCCTTACTTGCCGGTGACATTAAATCATCCTTCCGCAAAGAATCTTCTCGTTATTTTCAAAAATATTATATCACATAATTATATTCACGGCAATATACAGATTGCACAATATATTCACGTGAATATATTATTGTAAGTGTACCAAATAAATTTATGGAGGTACACGAAGATGTATACAGAGCATTCTGAAATATATACTGAAATATATACTACACTTTATTCTTGACATTTTCGGAAAATTGGGTTACTATCTGTAGCTGTGCAGCAATGTATAAAAATTCAATCAGTGAACTATGGCGTTCGTCGCATGTTGCATGAGTTATCTGGGCTTATGCACCCTACGGCGGGCGTTTTATTTAATCAGGTAGGAGCCGGATGCCCATACCCTCTGCTTCGCCTGAATATACGGGGGAGGACGACCTCATGCTAAAAGAAGGACAAATCAGAATAACATCGGGCTGTGCGGTCTCGGGGATAATAAGCAAATCGGGCAAACGCATGAGTGGTGAAGACATCATCAAGTCCATTGCGGTGATGCACGACCGCTCCAATGGGCTTGGCGGCGGCTTTGCAGCTTATGGCATTTATCCCCAGTACAGCGATTACTATGCATTTCATGTGTTCTATGACAGCCCGTCTGCAAAAAAAGAATGCGAAGACTTTATAGAGCGGCATTTTGATATTATCAACCTGTCCAAAATTCCCACGCGCAAAATTAAAGAAGTGACAGACGAACCCCTAATATGGCGGTACTTTGTCACGCCGCTGCCTACGAAACTTGCAGCCAGCCAACTCGACGAACGGGAATTTACTGCAAAGTGTGTGTTTCGCGTGAACACAAGCATAACCGGAGCATACGTATTTTCAAGCGGGAAAAACATGGGGGTTTTTAAAGCTGTGGGTTTCCCCGAAGATGTAGGGCGGTTTTACAGACTCGAAGAATATTATGGATGGTGCTTTACCGCACACGGACGTTATCCGACAAACACCCCCGGCTGGTGGGGCGGCGCACACCCGTTTGCGCTACTTGATTATTCCGTGGTTCATAATGGTGAAATCTCCTCATATGATGCAAACCGCCGCACAATTGAAATGTTCGGCTATAAGTGTACACTTAGGACAGACACGGAAGTTATAACCTACATTATAGACTATCTCCACAGAAAACAAGGGCTGACATTTGATGAAATTGCGGCTGTAATAGCCGCGCCATTTTGGAAAACAATTGAGGGCATGCCGCAAAAAAGCCGAGAAACGCACGAATACTTACGTATAATGTTTGCCGAGCAGCTAATAACAGGACCGTTTTCCATCCTAGTAGGATTCGATGGAGGGCTGATGGCGTTAAACGACAGGCTCAAACTTCGCAGCATGGTTGTAGGCGAAAAAGACGACATGGTCTACATTGCCAGTGAAGAAGCTGCAATCAGGATAATTGAGCCTCAGCTTGAAAAGATTTGGGCACCAAAAGGTGGTCAGCCGGTAATTATCCGCGTAGAAGGGGGTAATCAGCAATGAACTTTATTTATCCCGAATATGAAATAGTGCGAAACCACGAAAAATGCACCAATTGCGGCATTTGTAAAAAAGAGTGTGCCAATGAAGCCCACGGATTTATGGAGAGCGCAAGCAAAATGACCTGCGACGATGCAAAATGTGTAAACTGTCACCGATGTAGTGTTTTATGTCCAACAAAAGCAATTAAAATAATAAAAAGCGGCAACACATACAAAGAAAACACAAACTGGAGCAACAAAACAATAAACGAAATCCAAAGGCAAGCGGAGAGCGGCGGTGTATTGCTATCAGGCATGGGCAACCCTGAAAACTATCCCGTATACTTCGATAAAATTCTACTAAATGCCTCGCAGGTGACAAACCCGTCGATTGACCCCTTGCGCGAACCTATGGAGTCAAAGGTACACCTCGGTGCGCGGCCTAAAAAAATAGAGAGAGATACGGACGGAAAAATAAAAAGCAACCTAAAGCCGCAGATGTTTTTATCCATGCCTGTTATGTTCTCGGCTATGAGCTACGGCTCAATCAGCTATAATGCCCATGAAAGCCTTGCGCGTGCAGCGACAGAACTTGGTGTTATGTACAACACGGGAGAGGGAGGGCTACATGAGAACTTCTATAAGTATGGGAAAAATACTATTGTACAGGTGGCCTCGGGGCGGTTTGGCGTTCACCCGACATACCTAAACAGCGGTTCGGCAATCGAAATAAAAATGGGGCAGGGCGGAAAGCCCGGAATCGGCGGGCATTTACCGGGAACAAAAATAGTGGGGGATATTTCCGCCACACGCATGATTCCCGAGGGCACAGATGCAATATCTCCCGCGCCGCACCACGATATTTATTCAATAGAAGATTTATGCCAACTGATTTATTCGCTAAAAGAAGTCACAAACTACACAAAACCGGTGATTGTAAAAATAGCAGCGGTGCATAATGTAGCGGCGATAGCAAGCGGCATAGCACGCAGTGGCGCAGATATTATCGCACTGGACGGCTTTCGAGGCGGAACGGGAGCAGCGCCAACACGAATACGCGACAATGTGGGACTGCCCATAGAATTGGCTCTTGCCTGTGTAGATGACCGTCTGCGTGACGAGGGGATACGCAATAATGTTTCAATCATTGCAGGTGGGAGTATCCGCAGCAGTGCCGATGTTGTAAAAGCCATTGCCTTGGGTGCAGATTGTGTTTATATCGGCTCGGCGGCACTTATTGCACTTGGATGCCATTTATGCAGAACCTGCCATGCAGGCAACTGTAATTGGGGAATTGCCACACAGATTCCCGAGCTTACAAAACGCCTCAACCCGGAAGTCGGATACAAGCGCCTTGTAAATTTAATGACCGCTTGGCGAAATGAAATAAAAGAGATGATGGGCGGCATGGGAATAAACGCCATAGAGAGCTTAAAAGGCAACAGACTCATGCTCCGTGGTGTGGGAATGAATGAAAAAGAATTAGAGATACTGGGCATTAAACATGCGGGCGAATAGTAAAAACGCAAAAAACAAATATCAGGAGATGAAGTTAATGGTTATTTCGGCGGCACAGCTTGGTTTTAGGGAACTAAACGAGAAAATAAAATCCACATCTGAAGATGCCTGTATAAACGATTGTTATGGTCAGCGCTTCATTGCGTGCGGGGCATCAGATAAAACCATTACAATAAACGGAACGCCCGGCAACGCACTTGGAGCGTATCTTGACGGAGCATTGGTTCAAGTCAATGGAAACGCACAAGATGCTGTAGGCGACACAATGAATGGCGGTAAAATAGTAATCCACGGAAATGTGGGGGATGCACTTGGATACTCTATGCGCGGCGGTGAAATTTACGTAAAGGGCGATGCGGGCTACAGGACGGGTATTCACATGAAGCAGTACAAAGAAATAAAGCCTGTTATTGTTATAGGTGGCTCTGTCGGGAGTTTTCTGGGCGAATATCTTGCCGGCGGAATCATCATAGTACTCGGACTTGGCGCTGAGGATATTCCCATGGGACACTTTACGGGAACGGGGATGCATGGCGGGCGTATTTATATCCGCACGAACGCAGAGGTTGACTCACTGCTTGCCGAAAACCTTTTAGTCACGCAAGTCATAGCGGAAGAAGCAACTCCGGAAGAACTCACAGAGATAGAGTCGTATATATCTGAATTCGCCGCACTCTTTGGTATGGGGGAAGCAAAGCTGGCAAATGACCGATTTTTACTACTCAGACCAAATACAAATAATCCGTATAAGCAGCTTTATACAAAAATTTAGTAAGGAGTAAAATGTTATGAAAAACATCCCGGAACTATTCGGCAGTATGGTCTTTAATGAAACGGTAATGCAGACGAGATTACCAAAAGACATCTTTAAGGCACTGAAAAAAACCATGCTTAGGGGCACACATCTGGAACTTGACCTTGCCAACGTGGTAGCAAACGCTATGAAAGATTGGGCGGTGGAAAAAGGCGCGACACATTTTACCCACTGGTTTCATCCGATGACGGGAATCACCGCAGAAAAGCACGACAGCTTCATTTCGCCCGTAGGCAACGGAAAAGTAATCATGGAGTTTTCCGGAAAAGAACTCGTGCGTGGCGAACCCGATGCATCCAGTTTCCCGTCAGGCGGACTACGCAACACGTTCGAGGCGCGGGGCTACACAGTCTGGGATATTACATCATACGCTTTTATCAAGGACGATACACTATATATCCCCACGGCATTTTGCTCCTATGGCGGGGAATCATTAGATAAAAAAACGCCCCTCCTTCGCTCCATGGAAGCGCTTCACTTTCAAGCCTTGCGTATTTTAAGGCTGTTTGGAAACAACGCAGCAGAGCGTGTGATAACAACCGTGGGGCCGGAGCAGGAATATTTTCTAATTGACAAAGAGGTCTACCTAAAACGCCCTGATTTACTTTACACGGGCAGAACATTATTCGGCGCACGCCCGTCTAAGGGACAGGAACTGGACGACCATTACTTCGGAAGCCTCAAACCCAGGGTATCTGCGTTTATGAAAGAATTGGAAGAAGAGCTATGGAAGCTGGGGGTATATGCCAAAACTAAGCATGACGAAGTTGCACCGGGACAGCATGAAATGGCACCCATCTTTACCACCACGAACATAGCAACCGACCATAATCAGCTCACGATGGAATTTATGAAAAAAATTGCACTCAAACATGACCTGGCGTGTTTGCTGCATGAAAAGCCGTTTGCGGGCGTAAACGGAAGCGGCAAGCATAATAACTGGTCGATTACCACAGATTTGGGAGGAAACTTGCTGGAACCGGGTGAAACACCCCACGAAAACGCTCAGTTTCTGCTGTTTTTGGTGGCAGTAGTAAAAGCGGTGGATACCTATCAAGACCTGCTGAGAGCTTCAGTGGCAAGTGCAGGAAACGACCACCGCCTCGGAGCCAATGAAGCGCCGCCCGCTATAGTGTCCATGTTTTTAGGAGACGAACTAACCGCCGTATTGGATGCCATAGAATCCGGCGAGGATTATAGGGGATCAAACAGTCAGCCAATGGAAATAGGCGTTACTGCACTCCCCCATTTCCCAAAAGACACAACTGACCGCAACAGGACTTCTCCTTTCGCTTTCACAGGCAACAAATTTGAATTTAGAATGCTGGGTTCAACCTTCTCCATTGCGGAGACAAACATCGCATTAAATACAGCAGTTGCCGAGTCTTTGCGCTGCTTTGCCGACATCTTGGAAAAAGAAACGGACTTTAAAGCAGGACTTGCTGCGCTCATAAAAAAGACCATAAAGGAACATAAACGCATAATATTCAACGGCAATAACTATTCCGATGAATGGGTGGTGGAAGCAGAAAAACGCGGGTTATCAAATCTCCGCACTACCGTAGAAGCCTTGCCCGCTATGACTCTACAGTCAAATATAGAGCTTTTCGACAAGCATAGTGTGTACAGCGAAACAGAGATGCGTTCGCGTTATGAAATTCATATGGAAAGTTATTGCAAAACCATAATAATTGAAGCACTCACTATGGTTGAGATGGTTAAGACAGGCATTATCCCCGCGAGTGTGGCATATCAAAATGAACTCGCAAAATTGCTGAAACTAAAAAAAGAGTTCGGTGACTTTAGTTACTCGCTTGAGGATAGAATGTTAGAAAAAATATCGAAACTCTGCAATGCTCTTTTGAAAAAGCTGGACACGCTCGAAGAAGCACTGGAGAAAGCGGAAGATGACCATGATATTCTCGCTCATGCGAAATTCTGCCGTGAAAAAATATTTATGGCAATGTCAGAGCTTCGTTTAGTAGCAGACGAACTGGAAACCCTCATAGATAAAAAGGAATGGCCTTTCCCATCATACAGCGAGCTACTCTACAGCGTTTTGTAGCCCCTACTTTACAATGACGTTCTTTTCGCCCAGCATTTCTATCAGTTCCCCTGTGAAAGCCTCGTGGATTAAACATTTTGAGCCAAGTGTTTTCTTGGATTTTTCAAAATGGATTATCATTTGGTCTTTACCGGGGAACATTTTGCTTATAAGAAGCAAGCGTTCATGTTCCGGAGAGTCCTCATCTTTAAGCTTAACGTACAGCTTTCGCTCTACAAACACTTCGCCTGCTTCAGTGAGCGGACGTAGAGAATCTACCACGATTTGCGGGTCTTTATCATCTCTTTCGGAAATTTTTCCCTTTACGCAAACAGGTGCATTTGACTGCATATAAGGCCCAAACTCGTCAATAGCTCTTTGAAATGCGAGCATTTCCAGACCACCTGTACCATCGTCGAGCACTATGTATGCCATCAGAGTGTTGTTTCTTGTTGGTCTTGTTCGCACGGACTCAATGATACCGGCTAAAGTGACGACCTGCCCGTCTTTAAACTTTGAATTACCCTCTTCACTTTTGAAATCAGCCAGAATATCCCCAATAAACACAGCACCCTTGCGCTTAGCCTCGGAGCGAAATTCATCCATTGGATGACCCGAAAGGTACAGCCCTGTTACCTCTCGCTCCATGCGTGTGAGCTCTCCCTTTGAAAATTCCTCTACATCAGGCAGCTTTATACCCGAGAGGCTGCTTGAATCAGCTTGATCTGTGAGTCCGAAGAAATCTATCTGCCCTTCGACATTTTTTCGCCTGTCATCTGCAAGGCTGTCCAGCACCGGCTCGGCAATCATCAGAAGCTGATGCCTATTAGCGCCGAGACCGTCAAAACACCCACATTTTATCAAATTTTCTAACGCTCTGCGGTTTAACTCGCCTCCATACAAACGATTGCAGAAATCTTCAAAACTCTTAAACGCGCCGCCTCGCTCACGCTCTGCGGTCACATTTGCTATAAACCCCCTGCCTATACTCTTCACGGCGACAAGCCCATATCTCAAATTTTTGCCGGATACTGTAAACAGTGCATCTGAGTGATTAATATCAGGCGGAAGCAACTTGATACCCATATCTCTGCAAGCCCCTGTGTATTCGGCGATTTTATCAGGCAAGCCGAGTATGGAAGACAGAAGCGATGCCATGTAGATTTGGGGATAGTGGCATTTTAGATAGGCGGTTTGATATGAAATTACAGCATAGGCAACGGCGTGGCTCTTATTGAACGCATAGTTTGCAAAAGCGTAAATTTCATCGTAAATGCTTGATGCGATATGCTTAGGGATACCGTTTGCAGCAGCTCCGCAAATTCCGCGCTCCGGGTCTCCTTCTATAAAGGCTTTTTTCTCGCGGTCAATTTCCGCTGCTTTTTTCTTGGACATTGCTCTGCGAATCATATCTGCCTGCCCCAGTGAAAAACCTCCGAGCTTGCGGAATATTTCAATAACTTGTTCCTGATAGACTATGCACCCGTAAGTTACCGAGAGTATCGGCTTTAGGAGCGGATGCTTATATTTAATTTTTTCGGGATGTTGGCTCCAGTCCAGAAATCTTGGTATAGATTCCATAGGACCCGGGCGGTAGAGAGATATTACGGCTGTTATATCCTCGATGTTCTTTGGTTTTAAACCCACGCTTACGCCTGTCATACCTTGCGACTCAAGCTGAAACACACCAGCAGTTTTCCCTGCTGAAAGCATAGAAAACGTAGCTTCGTCATCCTCCGGTATTTCGTCAACAGAAAAATCAGGATCTGTTTTTCTGATTTGTTGTACTGCATCCGCTATCACAGTGAGGTTTCGTAGCCCGAGAAAGTCCATTTTTAGCAAACCCAACTCTTCGAGCGTGTTCATGGGATATTGTGTTGCAATTGAATCGTCTTTTTTTGAAAGAGTTAAGGGTACATATTCGCTAACGGGTAATTTTGTCACCACTACACCCGCTGCATGAGTGCCGCTATCTTTAGGCATATCTTCAAGTGCCATAGCAGTGTCCAGAACACGCCTTATGCGGTCATCCTCACCATACAAAGTCCGCAAATTGTTTGAGGAGCGCAATGCATCGTCTATGGTTATGCCTAACCGGTCGGGAATTTCCTTTGCAAGGTCGCTCTCCTCCTGAAATGTCAAGGCGAGTGCTTTTGAAACACTGCGCACGGCATTTTTTGCTTTAAGCGTGTTGAACGTAACAATTTGCGCAACCCTGTCCTCGCCGTATTTCTTCTTTACATAATCTATTACGTCGCCTCGTCTGCGCTCGCAAAAATCTATGTCAATATCGGGCAAACTGATACGCTCAGGGTTTAAAAACCTCTCAAAATAAAGGTTGTATTTTATAGGGTCAACGCCTGTTATCCCAAGACAGTAAGATGCCACACTCCCTGCGGCACTTCCCCTACCGGGTCCTACGGGAATGCCTTGGCTCTTTGCATAATCAATAAAGTCTGCGACTATCAGGAAGTAACCAACGAAGCCCATACTAGCAATCATATCCAGCTCATAGTCAAGTTGCTTTTTTATTTCGTCCCTGCTTGCTTCGGTTTTGGCATAGCGCTTGTCAAACCCCTTCAAACAAAGTTCCATGAGATAAGCCTCTGCATCTGTTTTTCCTTCGGGCAGAGTGAATTCGGGTAAATGGTGTGTTTCAAAATCGAAATCAAAGCTGCATTTTTCTGCTATTTCCACAGTGTTATCAATAGCTTCGGGAAGCATGGGGAACAGTTCCCGCATTTCAGCTTCCGATTTTAGGTAAAGCTGGTTTGAATCGAACTTCATCCTGTCGGTATCATAGACGGTCTTCGCCGTCTGAATGCACATCAGTATATCCTGCACCTCTGCGCCGCCGCTGTCAACATAGTGCGCATCGTTCGTTGCGACCGGCTTTATCCCGAGCTCATTACTGAGCTTTATAAGCCCTTCTTTTATAGGCTGTTGCTCTTCCAGCCCATGGTCTTGAAGCTCAACATAGAAGTTTCCCTTGCCAAAGATTTCCTGCATTTTGAGTGCTTTGTTTTTTGCTGCGGTGTAGCTGTCTTCCCGTAAAAGCTTTGAAATCTCCCCATTCATGCACCCTGAAAGAGCTATGAGCCCTTCGCTGTACTGTCCGAGCAGCTCCATATCTACTCTGGGCTTGGTGTAAAAACCCTCTGTAAATGACTTGCTGACCATCTTGCACAGGTTTTTATAACCTGCTTCGTTTTTGCAGAGCAAAGTGAGATGATGGCGCACCGAATCAATGCCATGCTCTTTATCATGGCGCGTCCTTGCTGCAACATAGACTTCACAGCCGATGATTGGCTTGATACCCTCAGCTTTTGCAGCTTTATAGAAAGCGACAGCACCATACATGACTCCGTGGTCTGTAATGGCAATGCTCGTTTGACCCAGCTCCTTGACTCGGGCAATAAGGTCTTTTATCCGACAAGCTCCGTCAAGTAAGCTATATTCGCTATGCACATGTAGATGGACAAATCCCAAAGTTACAACCTCCAATTAACCTAAATACCGGCAAATTACCCCTCATCTGTAATCTGCTAAAGCCACTTGTTCTTCTTGAGTATCGCATAAATAAGCGTGCTTACACTCAGCATCAGGACTAAGGCGATGGGATAGCCGAAGTACCATGAAAGCTCAGGCATATTAATAAAGTTCATGCCATAAATGCCGGCAATCAGAGTTGGCGGAGCGAAAAACAGGGTTATCATCGTCAACCTGTTGATTGTCGCATTCATCTGAGCCGAGGCCTTACTCTCCTGAAGGCTTAGCAGGTCGTTTGAACTGACATAGAGACTGTCTGCAAAGTCGAAGAGTTTAGAGAGCCTTGTGTCGATATCTCTGAAGTACCTGTGCTGTGAGCTGTCGAGAAATTCGTGTTCATCCATCAAGACTTGGTCGCCAACGTATGAGAGGGCTCGCAAGAGTTTTTTGTAGGTATATGTCATTTTTCTGAGCGGCACGATACCCTTTATCTGCTCTTTGTCAGGGCTTGACTCTATGGCCTCAGACAGAGCCTCTATTTTATCCTCCAGTTTCTCCAGAGAATCTGTGTAATAAGAGGCGAGATTGTCGAAAATTACATAATATAGATGCGCAAGCGGGGAAGGGCGTGTCAGAGAATTAGGAATTGCAGATAAGAGTCTGTCAGCGAGATTAGAAAGACTTGCACTTGGATTTTCGGGCAAAACGAGAGCCAGATAGCATGAAGAGAAGAAAATATTTACCTCCTGCTGCTTTACCGTAAAACCCTCGGACTCAGCATATATAAGACTGATGAAGTCGTAACCCTCGTAATTTGTGAAGCGTATTTTTTCATCGAGATTTGAACACTCATCGACAGTATCCTTGTCCCAGTTGAAAACCTCAAGCAAACTATAAAGCTCGCCTGAATTGCACACAACAACCAAGCGGGAATCTTTAGAATAATCCGGGATATTCCCGTCGAAGGGCTTGTTTGCTACTAAGTCGAAACCTCTCATAGTGCGCCTCCGTCTTTTTTAAAGAAACTTTTAATATCGTCCACCTTTGCCTTTTGATGAGAAAGTAATCTTTTGTAAGGGGTACCTGCCATAGCATAGATAAACGGGTCGGATACATCTGTTTTTTGCCCACATAACTCCTCTATTATAGCATGAGAGCAAAATGGGACATATACGGGACAGTAACCACCCTCGTGCAGACAGACCATCCGACCCTCAGAGTGCTTATCTGCAAGAGATTTTACTGTTTTTGCCATAGACCTGTAGCCCTCGGCTGAGAGCATCAGGCGGGCAAGGGGATCAAAGATGCTGCCGTCCTGACCTGCCGAGACGAGTATCAATTCAGGTCTATAATTATCCGCTAGAGGAATCACTATTTGCTCAAACGCGTACTCATACACGGCATCACCCGAACCTGCATCCAGAGGAATGTTGAAGTTAAAGCCCTTTCCCGCGCCCTTTCCGGTATCTTCCTTGTAACCCCGATTTCTCGGCTCCAGAAGCTCTTGATGAAGCGAAATGAATAAAACGCCGTCGTCCTCGTAAAAGGCATCTTCCGTGCCGTTGCCGTGATGTGCATCCCAGTCAAGGATAAGTATTCTCTTCACACCCAGCACGTTTTGCGCATATTTAGCGGCTATGGCAATGTTGTTGAATATGCAAAACCCATTGCCCATGTCTGCCGCAGCGTGGTGGCCCGGAGGTCTTGCAAGCACATAGGCAGTCCTCACATCGTCGCTGCCCATTACAGTCTTAACGGCTTCAATTGCTCCGCCTACAGCTAATTTCGCGATTTCAAAAGACCCTTTTCCGACTATTGCCGAATCGCCGCAATCCTCTCCACCCACTTCGCTTATTCGCCTCACATTTTCTATGTGCCGCTCGGTGTGGTAGTAAGCAAGCTGCGTATCCGTAGCGGGTACAGGCTTTATTTGCACCAGCTTTTCCATAAGCCCACTTTTTTCAAGCAAATTCTTAACACGCCTTTTGCTCTGCGGGGTTTCAATAGAGCCGTTTTCTTCAACATACTTGCTGGCAGGTTCATACAAAGCACCACCACCGGCATTATGCCAGAAATAACTCTCATCACATATGAATGCTGTTTTTAAGTTGCTAGTCATCAGCTGCAAGTGTCCTTTCACTACTGTATAGTATGTAAAGAAAGTAAGGAAAATCCCCGGTAATCTTGTGACTATCGGGGTTCGCCTTTTCGTTCGGGGTTTAGCAAAATGTACTTGGTGACCCGTACGGGACTCGAACCCGTGTTGCCGGCGTGAAAGGCCGGAGTCTTAACCGCTTGACCAACGGGCCTCATGGTAGCGGCAACTGGATTTGAACCAGTGACACTACGGGTATGAACCGTATGCTCTAGCCACCTGAGCTATGCCGCCATGATTATCGAATACGAATTACTATTATAGTGGTGTGCTATCATGTTGTCAATGCTTTTTTGCTTAGATTTGAAAGAAAACTACTTTTCTTTTTCAACGCAAACAGTTATACTGGTATGGAGAAAAAATTTTGGAAGGAGAACAAGCATGTCAACACCACATAATAACGCAAAAAAAGGAGAAATAGCAAAAACCGTATTAATGCCCGGAGACCCGCTAAGAGCAAAGTTTATTGCGGAAAAGTACCTGGATAATGCCGTACAGTTTAATAACATCAGAGGAATGTTGGGATTCACCGGTACTTACAAGGGCAAACCTGTTTCTGCGATGGGCAGCGGCATGGGTGTACCATCTATCGGACTGTATTCATTTGAGCTTTTTACACATTATGATGTTGAAAACATCATCCGTGTCGGCTCATCAGGGGGATACAGCGAAGAGCTGGACCTGCGCGACATAGTGCTGGTAGAGGAGGCTTATAGCGAATCGTCCTATGCACGTTATCAAAGCGGGTTTGAAGGTGATATGCTTGCAGCATCCGAGACACTTACAACTAAACTGAAAGAAAGTGCGAACAAACTCGGAACGAAAATAACCGCAGGACGGGTTCACACATCAGATATATTCTACAGAACAATCAAAGAGCAGCCTGAATACTGGAAAAAAGTGCGAGATGAAAAAAACTGCCTCTCTGTTGAGATGGAAGCGTTTGGTCTTTTCCATAATGCAAACATTACAGGCAAAAATGCAGCCTGCATACTTACCATATCAGATGTCTTATTTGACCTCGGCAGAGAAGTACCCATTGAGGAACGCGAAAACAGATTCACTGCAATGATGGAGATAGCTCTAGGTGTACTGTAATCAAACCCGTACATTCCTTACGTCTAGGTTAGGTCTATAACTTCTGCGGGAGCTCTACGTAAGCGGTTTTCTTACGTTTCTTAACGATTTTTGTTTCAGTCTTTCAAGCATCCGATTGGTACGATATAGACCCCGTCAGGCTGTTATGAAACATAAGCAACACTGGCAAATTGCACAATATCTGTAGGGGCTGATGTGGGCAGAGGCTGCTGAAATAGCGGGCTGATGTGGGAATCTCTCTACAATGTACAACACACCACAAACCATTGAAATCATGGAGCTAACCTACACACAATACATCGCCTTTAACAAAAGATGGCGGTGTTTTTGTTTGCTCAGACACCCTTATGTCTTTTAACCAAAATATGATTATGCCACTTCGGTGGCTTACCTGTTTCGCCGAGCTCGTCTTGTCAAGTGCGCCGTAGGTGTGTGAACATGTTCATCGAAAACGCTTGACAACGGCATTCAAAGTGTACTGGTGCAAGATGTTTAGGCAAATCGCTTCGCACTACAAGTCACGCATCGCAATATTATATGCCTTAAAATCTTAATCACTTTTACTGATAAACCTTTGTGGAGTGTTGTCAAGCCCTAAATTGGTTTTTCGCTTTTTGATGCGTTAAATACATGCCAAACACGCATATCATCAAATGAAAATAAAATATCACGGCTTTGAGAATATTTATTGGTATTTGCCGATTAGCATGATATACTATTAAAAGAAGCGTATGCCCTGCATTGAGAGCAGATTTGGGAGCGTGTTAAATTGGCAATAAGCTATAACAAATTATGGAAAATGATGATAGACCACAACATGAACAAAACCCAACTTCGGAAAGAAGCAGGGTTAAGTACAAACGTGATAGCTAAATTAAGCAAAAATGAATCGGTGTCTATGGACAGTTTGTTGCGTATCTGTAAAGCATTGCATTGTGATGTAGGCGATATAATTGAAGTAGCGGGCGAATCCGATGAAGGAGAGATAGGTCAATGAAAAATATGGTTGCTATAAGCCTTTTTTCAGGCGCAGGCGGCATGGACATCGGCGTTAAAAAAGCTGGGCTTGATGTGCTTGCTGAATTTGAAATTGATAAATATTGTTGTGAAACATTGCGCGCCGCTGTTGAGCGTGAGCGAACAAATACAGTCGTTTATGAAACTGACATTCAAACCGTTGACCCAACAGAAATTTCAAAAGACCTTAATATTAAACCGCTCGAATTGGATTTGCTTTTTGGGGGGCCTCCGTGTCAACCGTTTTCTCTTGCAGGAAAACAAAATGGGCTTTCCGATACCCGCGGGCCGCTTCTGTTTGAAATTATCCGATTTGCAAAACATTTTAAGCCCAAAGTTATTTTTCTTGAGCAGGTAAAAGGGTTGCTTTCTGCGAAAGACAGCAATGGAAAAAAGGCGGTGTATTTGAGCAATTCATTTCAAAACTTGAAGAAATTGGATACATACCAAAATGGCAACTTTGTTGCGCTGCCGATTATGGTGTGCCGCAGTTAAGAGATAGAGTTTTCGTTGTAGCAACCCGTGGTGTAAATGGATTTGAATTTCCCGCACAAACACACACACCACAAGAAAATCTACCAAATCTTTTCGGGCATTTACCATATGTGACGGTGGGCGATGTGATTACAGGACTTGGCGAACCCGCTCCAAAAATTAAGGGTGTTACTGTTTATGACAGGGAAGATGGTCATGTTGATGTTACTCCACCGCGCGACAAGGAACGAATAGCACAAGTGCCAGAGGGGTCATATTTAGCGGCACAAACCCATTTAGATAAAGAATTACGTTGCAATCTTCAACCAAAAGATACGACAAAATACCTTCGGTTAAATCGGCGTAAGCCGTCAAACACGCTTCGCTGTGGCGAAATATTTTACCACCCAACAGAGGACAGATATTTAACGCCACGCGAATATATGCGTATACATGGCTATGAGGATGATTATAAATTGTTCGGGCCGATACGTTCTCGAACAGGTACAGTAAAAAATCTCGACCAACATCGGCAAGTAGCAAATTCAGTTCCACCGCCGTTAGCATATGTTATGGGCGAGGGAATACGGAGGTATTTACATGAGCAAAATATTTGAACTCTACGGATACAGGCTCGACTGTTGGGACGAAAAAGCGGAAGAAAATCTTAGCCGTGCTTGGTGTCCTTTTATGAACGCTGAATGTGACGGCGGAGGCAATCGTTTTCAGTCTGCAATAGATTTAAACAAAACCCCCGAATTAAAAACTAAACTTCCAAATAAAGACATCATTCAAGTGGGCGTGTGTTCTTTGCAACCGCATCCGAATGAACAGCCGTGGATTGTTTGCCCTCGCAGACTACTTTCTCTAAAAGGCGGTAGTTTGTCGGACAAGCAATCCTTTGTGCGTAGGCATTTATCGGACATCTCTGAATTAGAAGCGGGTCAAAAATATTTCGCATGGTCGGAAGTGAAAATCAAAACACAAGTCGCCGTGGGCGAAGATGATGCAAAGTCGTTTGATTACACATTCGATTATATTCTTTCGGGCGTACAGAAGAAAAAACTTGAAGATGTTGCGCGTATTGTCGGCTTAACTCCAACCGTGGTTAGGCGATTAGCAACCGAAAATGGATTCACATTAGCATCTCGCAACTCCGAGATTTGGATTGACGATTTTCCAACAGACCCTTTAATCATCATTGAAATAATGACATCAAGTACTTCAGGTGGTAATAAACGAAACCGCACACAAATTGCAATGGCTTTGCGAAGATGCCATTTTGAAAGGCGATAATCATAATGCGCCCGGTATCAATTATCGCCAAGCATGGGCAAGAATGGTTAGCCAACTTATCGTAAAATCACAAGTTGGAATGGCATGGGGTGGAAAAACAGTTTGGCTTGTTCAAGATGTTTTGGCTGATTATATATCGAAATCAACAGGGCTTATTTTGTCGCAGTATCTGTCCGAACATTTAGACGAAGTTAATATTTTGGCTTATGGATATGGCGATAAAATTGACTCTCACGGTGATTCGATTATTGAACTCGAAAATGGTAGTCTTTTTGCAGGGCCAATTACAAAATCGGGCGATGCTTTTTCGCACGACGGATTTATTGATATTGTAAAAATTGGCGTACCGCCGCCAAAAGAACAAATATGGAAGTCGTTACTGAGCAAAGCACCTATTGGTGTTTGGAAGTGGTAGAATTTTTATATGACAAGGAGTGACAATATGAAAAAAGCCTTAGTTGTTGGGGCGTAGCTAAACTTTCGTTTTGCTACAGCCCCTTATACACGTTACACTCTTATTTCTTGTGCCCGCTTTTTGGTCGGCGGAACCCGCTGTTGCTGATGCTCTTTCCGAATAACATCATAAAGCCGAGTGCGGAATTTGTCCACTTGGGCGACTTTGGTTTTGAGGGATTGGTATTTGCTGTCTAATTTCCGAATTTTTGCGGAAAGGTCGGCGTGTTCCTTTTGCCATGAGGGAAGCGGGATTTTGCCGTTGGCGTTTTTCACGCCGTCCATATACCGCTTGGCTTCTTCGTAGCGGTCAACAATCCAAGTGTTGTCGGCGGCAAAGGATTTTTTATTTCACGGCATTTGTTTAGCCAAGTCTTTTTGGTACTGGTCGTGGTCGGCTTTGCGTTTTTTGTAATTGTCGTATTGGTTCATGTGTTCGGAAAGTTCCGCTAACCGCTTGCGGAGTGGGTTATACTCATGCCCCAACATTCGCTGTTCGCCCATGAGGTCGGTCAAGTGCTGTTCAAGCCCCTCGTACTCGTTAATGTTATTTTTTACGAGAAACATATGCAGTTGCATATCGACATTTGAAAGCGGTCTACCCTGTGCTTGCCGTGTGAGAATATCCAAAATGACTTTGGCAAATGAGGGTGGCTTTGATTCGATGGGTGGCGAGGTTGGCTGCTCTTGCTGTGGTGGTAGGGGTTGCGGTTTTGGCGTGGATTGTGGCGATGGTGTTGGCTGTGGCAACGGTGCAGATTCTTGTGCTTTCGGTGGAAGTGATGCGGTTTCGGCTTTCAGCAGTTCGATTTCCTCCGCAAGCCAACCTTGTAAATCATTAAGCTGTGATTCGATTTGCCGTAGCTTGCGATTGCTGATTTCGAGTACACGGTTCTGCTTTTGTTGATTTTTTCTTTTGTGACGGTGCTTTTGTTTCTTTGATTATAGGTTAAGTTATTTCGGGTGGCTGTGCTAATGCGGCGGCACTTTTCCGCTCGGCGTGTCGGCGCATTACTTCTCTGTCATATTTGCGTTCTTTGGCTTTCTTCTCGGCGGCGATGCGTTCAGTTTCTATTTCTTCGGCGGTACGCATATCAGGAGCGGTGAAATTGCCGATATGTTTTAGATACACATCTACTTGCTGTGAGAGTATGCCAAGCGGTCTGCCGTTTTCGGCAAAGCCCTCCGACCATTCGCACTCGTGGACGATGATTTTATCCACCAGTTCGTTTAGCATAGCGTTGGTGAATTCCACGTAATTTGTGTACTTGCAATTCATCGTCCTTGCTGAGCCGTGCGTACAAGATAGTGGTTTTCGATTTGGATTTTTGCATTTTCATTCTCCTTTCGGCAGACTACGCCGCAAGCCGCATAGTTACTGCATTTGTTAGTATTTCCAAATCACTACCTTCATAACATAGCTCATTGCGAGAGCATAAAAAAAGAACCGGAGACAGGCACCGGCTCTAATAAAACTGCAAGCAGTTTTTGGTCTGTAATGCAATTATAGAGTAAAAGCGTAGAGATTGTCAATAAAAACTTTATTCAAAAAGTAACTTTCTGCTTATAGCAATATCTCAACCGCCAACATAGTAATCAACAATACATCTTGTGAATTCATAATTTGAAGATATAATCTGATTCTTTACAAAGTATGCTTTATTTTTCAGCATACGAGTATGGAATAACTTTCTTAGCTCACAATATGCAGGTTCACGAACTGTGATAGGAACAAACCGCGAATAAAGAAATAGTAGCGTTGCAAAATCATTTATGGTAGGGTGAATTAGCTTTTTATCAATTGATTTAATCGACAAGCCCACGTCTTGAACCAACTCATTTCTTAACTCGTAGCACGGTGCTACAGTTCTTGAATATGGTGGTTTAAGACGGTTTATCATGCAATTATTATGTGCCGCTGCATTTCGTAGCATCCGAACAGGCAATAACATGTTGAGGTATATATCTCTAAATGAGTTGCGATTATAAAACAAAGCGTATAGTTCTGTGAATGGACTTAGCGACATCACCTCAACAATATTCCAAATAGCCCAATTCCCTTTATACTTCTCTACCAAATCATTACAGGTTGAGGTGTTAGTCCTGCCCTCAATATCTTCTTTAAGATGTGGCTGCATTTTAAAAAGTTCTTCAACTATCTCATAACCATCCTCGTCAACAATGTTGCAATCAGCGAGTAGTTTAACTTTTAAAAAATGCTCCAGTTCTGTTGCCATACGCAACACAATCCGTCTTAAATCAGTGTCGAGTTCAGAAAGTTCAACAAGGTATGCGAAATCAAGATTTATGTACTGCCCCTGCTTGTCCGTTCCAACATATTTGTCGTAATTTTTTGCATATGCTTTGATTTTGAAATAATATGTATGTAATTCGAGATACCGACTTGCTTCTGTTTCAGACATTACATCAAATTTAATTCCTGCTGCTTGCATATCCTTGATTTGTGCAGGAATTGATAATTTAGGTCGCATTGGATTCACCGCCTTGCTTTGGTTGCTTCATTATACACGGCATATTGGAGATTTTCAATAATCATTTCATGACTGCTTGATTTTCTTTGCTTACCTTCTGTGTCTACTTAATGCTTTTAGACCATTTGTGCATTTTTGTGCTCTATTATTGAGATTATAAATATTAAATATGCCCTTGACTATTTGTGAGCATATTTGTATCATATGAGATAGCTTCAGGAATGTTCGATTAGTCTCAACTCATAATAGGAGGTGAAGGTAAGCGTGAAATTATACTACGCAGTTTATATTGAGGAATTGGAACAAATTTATGAAAATGGTTTAACAATATGGCTTAATGAAACAGATAACCTGCCAATCAAACTGGACTTATATGCATATTCGACTCCCAAAAGGCTCATGATGGCTGAATATGAAAGGAGTGGTAAGTACAACTTTGAACACTCGTCGGATATTGTGATTCTTTGCTTACGGGAAGATGCCATTGAAAATTATCGTCTTGACCCATATAATCCTTATGGCAACGGAGTAATTGGCTACTATTGTGCAGATATCATTAACAGTTCTGATATTGATATAGTGTGGGCTTACAACAAAATTCCATTATCGTCATTTATGGAATTATGTACTCAACTGACCAATCAACACATTGCAGTCAGTGACTCTGAGGAATTAACGCAATGTGTTCGGTGGTTTACTATGGGAAGAGATAAGAGGAACTCCATATTCAACATAATTGGACGTTGGAGAGGCAACCAATTTGACGATTTAGCTACATTGACAGGATTTAACGCAGAAAATTTGAGAGACTTATGACGGTTAAATGAACTTGCGATTGAATTTTATATAAATATGAGGGATGCTTACGAAAAAGGCAGAATTATAGGATTGCATAAGTCCGGAGTTACGATTAATGAAATTGTGAAATTAGTAAACTGGTCAGAGAACGACATTGAGAGAGTGCTGGAAGAGGAAAGCAATAACGACAGCGAAGAATGTTGGCACTAGGATTGCCTTTCAGTAGAAATTGAATTGTTCGGACTTTTCCACAACGCAAACATAACAGGTAAAAACGTAGCCTGTTATTATATGCGAGGGAGTTAGAAGAGCGCGGAACCCCTTGCTTTTTTCAGTCTTTCAAGCATCCGATTGGTACGATATAGACCCCGTCCTCTCGCTTGTAGCCGAACTCTGTTGCGGTGAGCACCATGAGGAAAGACGGTTCTTTCATCTTGCTGAGATTGACTTTGTCTCGCAGTGCCTTTAGGTTCACGGCGGCGGCTTCAATCTCTTTAGCTCCCATCTTTACCTCAACTGCACCCCAGCGCCCATCTTTGAGATGGATGACGGCATCAGCTTCCAATCCGTTCCGATCTCGATAATGGAACAGTTCACCGTCGATTGCCTGCGCATATACGCGTAAGTCGCGAACGCACAGCGATTCAAAGAGAAGACCGAATGTGTTGAAGTCTTGCAACAAACTCTCCGGTGTAGCGCGGAGGACAGCAGTAGCAACGGATGGATCACAAAAGTGTCGCTTACTTGCTGTGCGAATGGTTGTTTTAGAGCGCATAGCGGGACTCCAGGCGGGCAAATCTTCAACTACAAAAATGCGACGCAGAGCATTTAGATAGGACGAAATAGTCTTTTCTGAGATGATTTCTTCGTCGCCCGCAAGGTCACTGTGGAGCGTTTTGAGTGTTGCCGTTGTGGAAATGTTACGCGCTAAAGAGCGCATGAGTGTTCTAACTCGCGCCGGGCTTTTTTCGACACCATCTACCTCAGATATGTCGGAGTTAATTACGGCTTCTACATAGTTGTAAGAGCGTCGCAAGGCTATGGAGTCTTTCTCATCAACAGAAGCCGGCCACCCCCCGCGAGCGAGGGCATAGGCAAGGGCTTCTATGGATAGGGATGATATGGCATCTCCATCTGTTTTGTCGTCAAACAACTCTTTGAGTGAGATTGAACCGTTTGATTCCTTTGACTCAAATAGTGACATAGGCCGCATATGCATTCGTGAAATTCGCCCTGTACCTGTATGAGCTACTACGTTATCTTTAGGCGTGGCAGAGCCCGTTAAAATAAACTGTCCTGTAAGCTGACGCTGATCCACAGCGAAACGGACAGCATCCCACAGCACGGGTGCCATTTGCCACTCGTCGATGAGACACGGTGTGTCGCCTTTGAGTAGCAGAGATGGCTTTGTGTCGGCAGTTTTCTGATAAGAGCTTCTGTAATCAGGGTCTTGCATATATATAATGCTTTTCGCTAGTTCCCCGGCTGTCCTTGTCTTGCCGCACCACTTCGGCCCTTCGATCAACACAGCTCCTGTGGTTTCGAGTGCAGCATCTAACACTTTGTCAGCAATGCGTGGCAGGTATTGATATGACATTGACATCACGCTCCAATCAGATGTAGAGGTATAGTCATTATACTCTGCACTTCCGCAAATGTCAATGATTCACTTCCGTAAATGACACAGTTTTACTTCCGCAAATGTCAGCTTGTCCTTGCGCAATGTAGCAGTCAAGTAAAGTAGATGTAGCAGTCAAGTAAAGTAGACATATTTTTTATTATTTATTTCAAGAAGTAGACAGCTCGGCTGTAATTTGATTTTTGTTAGTAGACAAAAAAGTGATAATTTGCAAAAAGCTGGAATATTATGTA
>Ga0209755_10000333_pt1 | contig 89875 bp, 83 predicted proteins | sample TergutCo191P1_FD_187301 | JGI IMG/M metagenome (GOLD analysis project Ga0209755, IMG submission 187301) | Cornitermes sp. P1 segment gut microbial communities from Petit-Saut dam, French Guiana - Co191P1 (SPAdes) (version 2) | ecosystem: Host-associated > Arthropoda: Insects > Digestive system... | reverse complement strand
AAAAAGGAAGGTTACAGGAGAATTCGCTCTTATCTTCCTTGCTTATAACTTAAAAAGAGTCGTTAACATTCTTGGAACCAGGAAATTGATAGAAGCAATGATTTGACGCAGGGGTACAAGTTTCTGCTTCAGAAAAATATTATTCTGATTATTCTAAAATCGTATTTATGATAACTTTTGACACAGTCTGGGGGGTACATAGCAATATAAACTGAAAGTCTGTTTTTAACTGATTTAAGCATTATGTCATATTATCAGGTATTATTAAAATGGTCAAGACGGGTGACAGGAACCTTTTTTCATGGTGTCGGCATATGGGTGACAGGAACCGCTTTTTCCACCGCTCAACTGCAAATAGTGTCAGGAACCGTTTTCAGTGTAAATCCGTAAAATCCGTGAAAATCCGCGGATCATGTTAACCCTGCTTTAGTCACAAATAATAACAATCACACACTTACAAAGCAGTATTTCCATTTTTCATCAATCTTTTCGATTACAGCTATTAGATTTTCCCCTTCAAAGACAGCGGCTTCATTTTTAAAAAGAAGAGATAAAGGAAGAGCGCTTGTTATTAAACTTTTACCTTCAAGAATTTGTTCAAGCGGTTTCCCTTGAATAATTTTTACAGCTTCCTGCTCTCTTACTTCAAACCAAGGTAATCCCAGAGAAGAAATAATATTTTTATTAATAGGATGGACTAAAAAATCCCTCCCCTCTTCGCTGTTATGTGCTAACAGTTCACCGCTCATTGAAAAATTCCCAATCTGCGTTCTAATAAGCGATGATAAATGCGCCCTGCTTCCTGCAGCAAGGGCGATATCCCTTGCAAGGGAGCGGATGTATGTTCCGCTTGAACAATGGACAAAAATATCGGCGAAAGGGGGCTGCCATGATAATAATTCCAGTTTGTAAATTGTAATGGGGCGCATTTTCATCTGTGGGGCGGCTCCTTTACGCGCAAGCTTTGCGGCGCGTTTTCCATCCACATGGATTGCAGAATAAACAGGGGGCTCCTGCATAATATTTCCTGTAAATTGATTTAGAACTTTTTCTACTTCTTCAAAAGAAGGTACAGCCGCCCGCGCTGTTTCCATCCCTTCAGGATCGAGGGTATCGGTCTCAACGCCGAAGTGTATCCTGCCCTGATATTTTTTATCACAATGGGAAAACCACCTGCTCAACTTCAGCGCTTTCCCTGTAAGAACAAGCATAAGCCCCTGCGCGAATTTATCAAGCGTGCCTGTATGCCCTACCTTCCCTGTCCCAAGCGCGCGTTTAATGTCACCTAATGCGTCAAAGGAAGTGATACCGGGCTTTTTATTAAATAAAATTAATCCTGATTGCATTCTCTGCGGTTATTCTTCTTTTTTTTCTGTTTCAACTAAGCTTTCAATCTTTTTAATAAGATCGAAGCCCTCCCCTATGCTTGTATCTCCGTGAAAGCGTAATTTTGGGATTTTTCTGATATGCATATTATGCGCTAACTGAGATTGGATAAAACCCGCCGCGCTTTGCAAGCCTTCAACTTCTTTTTCGTTTATATGACCCCTTATATCAGAGACATAAACATCGGCATAAGATAAATCTTTTGAAACATTCACTTTTGTGATTGAAATAAAAGATGACACCCTGTTATCTTTTATTTTTTTTTCAAGAATAAGAGAGCTGATTATTTCCTGGATAACCTGCCCGAGCCTTTCCACCCTAAAATTCGGCATAATAAATCCGTAAAAAATCCGTGTAAATCAATATAATCCGTGAAAATCCGTGGATCATTTTAATCCTATATTATGAGCTAAGTTTTCTCGCAATTTCAACAATTTCGATAACTTCAAAAGTATCGCCGATTTGTACATCATCAAAACCGTCAAGACCCATACCGCATTCATAGCCTGCCGCAACTTCGCGCGCGTCGTCTTTGAATCTTTTTAAAGAAGCGATTTTTCCCGAATGGATAACTATCTGCTCCCTTATTACATTGACAGTACAGCTTCGTTTTACAATCCCCGATAGCACATAACAGCCTGCGATAGTGCCTACTTTCGGTACTTTGAATGTTTCCCTTACTTCTACAGTCCCTATCACTTCTTCTTTTGTGTCAGGTTTTAACATCCCTTCCATCGCCTGTTTTATTTCTTCTACCGCTTTATAGATAATATTATATTTTCTAATATCAACTTTCTCATGATCCGCTAAAATTTTCGCTTTCGGCAAGGGGCGCACGTTAAAACAAATTACAATGGCGTTAGATGCAATAGCAAGGTCAACATCGCCTTCGTTAACAGGACCGGGAAGGGCTTGTATTACATGCAGGCGTATTTCTTTAGTAGACAGTTTTTCCAAACTTGATTTTAAAGCTTCGGCGGAGCCTTGAACGTCCGCTTTGATAATAACTTTAAGTTCCTGAATCGCGCCGTCGCTGATCATGTCATGAAGGTTATCCATTGTTACCTTTCTCATAATCTTCGCATCTTCAAAACGTTTTAATTCCTGACGCTTGGAAGAAAATTCCCGCGCTTTCTTTTCATTAGCGACAACCTGCAAGGGATCACCTGCATTTGGGATTCCTTCAAAACCTAAAATTTCTACAGGCATCGAAGGGGTCGCTTTATTTATCCTTTCCCCCTTGTCACTGAAAATCGCGCGTATCTTGCCCGGCCACACGCCAGCGACAAAGGCATCCCCGACAGCGAGCGTCCCTCTTTCTACCATAACGGTTGCGACTATACCTCTGCCGTGATCGACCTTCGATTCAAGAATTTTTCCTTCCGCCGTCCTTTGGAAATTAGCCTTTAAATCCAGTAATTCCGCTTCAAGTAAAATCGCGTCAATTAATTTTTCAATTCCTGTTTTTTGCAAAGCTGAAAGTTCGACAAACATGGTCTGCCCTCCCCAATCTTCAGGCATAAGCCCTAAATCAGAAAGCTGGCTCTTTACCCTGTCCGGGTTTGCTTCAGGTTTATCTATTTTATTAACAGCGACTATGATCGGAACGTCAGCGTCTTTAGCATGATTGATTGCTTCAATAGTTTGCGGCATAACGCCGTCATCTGCGGCGACTACAAGCACTACGATATCGGTTATCTGAGCGCCCCGCGCCCTCATGCGTGTAAACGCTTCGTGACCGGGGGTGTCAAGGAAGGTAAGGCTGCCGTGAGGCGTTTCAACCATGTAAGCGCCGATATGCTGTGTTATCCCGCCGAACTCTCCCGATACAACATCCGCTTTACGGATTGCGTCTAACAATTTTGTTTTCCCGTGATCGACATGCCCCATAACGGTGACAACAGGTGGGCGCGGTAAAAGCACCGCGTTATCGTCGGAAGCGGTTTCTATTACTGTCTCATCGTATAAACTTACAATCTTTACATCAGCGCCGTATTCGCCTGCAAGTATGGTGGCGGTATCAGCATCAATTTGCTGGTTGATTGTCACCATCTGCCCCATGCTCATCAATTTTTGAATTAGGTCTGAGGCTTTTAAATTCATTTTCTTTGCCAATTCGGAAACCGATATTACTTCCATTATTTCTATGGTCTTCGGGACAGGATTTACAATTTGGGTTATTTTCTTTTTTGTTTGAAGGAGTTTCTCCTCCATTTCAAGTTCTTTTTCTTTGCGGTTATAAACAGGTTTTTTTGCGATAAACTTGCGTTTTCCCTTTCCTTCAGGCAAGGGTCCCGGAGGGGGTGTGCTTGCACCGCGATTCCCGCTTTGCGGAGAACGTTGAAAACCCGGTTTTCCGCCCCCCTGCTTTGGAGGGAAACCCGGTTTTCCTCCGCTTTGCGGCGGAAATCTTCTTCCCTGATCGGAATGACCTTGTGAAGGGCGATGCCCTTGCCCGCCGCCTCTGTTACTGTGACCCTGTTCATTGTTCGGCCTGTTTCCACCCCTCTGTTGCTGACGAGGAGGGCGGTTTGAGTGGCCGCCGCCATGACTGCCATGACCGACTAATTTACCGCCGACCCTTCCTGCTGCGGCGGCAGGGCGCTGCGCGATGGAAAAGGGGCTTGTTTTTGAAGGATCGTCTTGCCCCGGTTTTTCGGGTGAAGATGATTGCGCCGTTTGTTCCGGTTGCGGTTTTTTAACTTGTCCTTTTCCGGGTGTACTGACAACGATTTTAGGTTGAGCTTTTTTAGTGGTTGAGGATGCAGAGGGTTTCTTTACTACTACCTTTACCTTGCGATGCTCTTGTTCAGGCGTTCCTTTTGCCGCTGTCGGCTGCGCGTCAGTAGAAGCATCAGTTTGTGAATGCTTTATAAGCTGAGCCTTTGGTTTTTTCGTCTTGTCAGTTTCTTCCGCCATAATTTTCCTTTCTTTAATTTTCCTTTTCCTTTTTAATTGTCTTCTTCTTCGTATTCAAAACTTAATCCTATACCGCACGAAGGGCAAGTTGTCATATCTAAAGTTATCTTCGCGCCGCATTCAGGGCATTCGTATTCTACATTTTCTTCTGTTTCTGTTTCGCCTTCTTCATCTTCCGCTTTTTCTTCTTCTTCCTCTTCGTACTCATCTTCTTCGACTATCTCTACATATTCTTCTATAAGTTTGCGTAATGTATCAAGCTCCGCAGAAGATAAACCTTTCGCTTCCAGTTCTTCATTACTTAAACCGAGGAAGTCCTCAAAGTAATCAATACCGTTATCAAGCAAGATTTGCGCGACGCGGCTGTCCACTCCAGGAAGATCGCTGATACGTGACAGTTCGTCATCGTAGCTCTCTGAATCTCCGAAAAGTTCCATAGCGGTGCGCCTTGATTCGGCTATAATATCCATTTCAGCAAACTGCGATTCTGTTTTAACATCAATATTCCAATCAACCAACCTGTTTGCAAGACGTACATTAAGCCCCTGTTTCCCTATCGCTAATGATAACATCGAATCATTCACTATCGCTAAGGCTTGATGTTTGCCTTCGTCCATTATGATTACCTCGCGCACTTCGGCGGGGGAAAGGGCGTTTTTTATAAACTTAACAGGGTCGGGATCGTATTTTAAAATATCGATTTTTTCCCCTTCCAATTCTTTGATTACAGCCTGGATACGCACGCCTTTAAGGCCGACACAAGCGCCGACAGGATCAACATCGTCACGGTTTGAATAAACTGCAAGTTTTGTCCTGAAACCCGGTTCGCGCACAATCTTATGAATCTCTACGATTTTATCATAGATTTCAGGGACTTCAAGTTCAAAAATGGCGCGTACAAATTCAGGATGGGTTCTTGAAAGAACAATTTGAAGCCCGGACGAATCTTTTTTCACTTCCGCGATTAGCGCCCTAATCCTGTCATTAGCTTGATAAATCTCCCTCGGCGATTGGTACTTCTTTGGCAGCACCCCTTCCATTTTTCCAAGGTCTACATAAATCGTCCCGTTCCTTTCCCGCTGATAATAACCGTTAATCAGTTCCCCTTCTTTGTCTTTGTACTCGGAATAAAGACTGTCTTTTTGAATATCCCTCATCGTCTGATGCGCTTTTTGTTTTGCGCTTTGAACGGCGATACGGTCAAATTCTTTCGGATCGATTTCAACTAATATTTCGTCGCCGATATCAGCATCATGATGCAGTTCCTTCGCTTCGTCCAAATCAATTTCTGTTACAGGATCGTAAACGCCGTCCTGTTCAACGATCCTTTTTTTTGCAAAAATCGTAACTTCCAAACAGTCATCATCAAACTGTACAATTGCATTATCTGCATTACCAAAGCGGTGTTTGTAAGCGGCAATTAATAAATCTTCAATTGTTTTTAATATTAGTTCCTCAGGTATACCTTTATCCTGATTTAACTGTTTAATTGCATGCGATATATCGGTACCCAATTTATACCTCCTTATTTATTAGGAACCTTTTCGTTCCCTGTATCCAGTTTTGCTTTCGCTATAATTTTATATGGTAACACAACGGCACCATCTTTTGTTTTAATCACTATCCCTTTTTCATCAACGCTTTCTAAAAGCCCTGATGACCATTCTGTAATATCTGTACGGTAACACCGCACCGGCTTTCCTATATAAAAATAAAACTCTTGCCCTTCCTTAATAAGCCTGTTAATACCGGGAGAAGAAACCTCCAGATAAATATCCTGCCCCGGAAAAGCCAGTTCCAATCTGGGAGTTATAGCGCGGTGTACGATAGAGCAATCATTTGTTCCTATACTGCTCCCGTTATATATAACCGCTCTAAGCTGTACGCTGCCTCTCTGCTTTGAAACTGTCAGCTCGATAAGGTTGAACTTAAGCCCTTTAAGAACCTCCTCAAGCGAAAGGCGCAAAGAAGTAATTTCATTATTTTCCTCTTTGCCTTTGTATAACATTCTCCACCTTTCCTTAGAAAACCGCGCATAAAAAAAGAGCCTCCTTAGAAGCCCTTTTTAAATGATGAATTAAACTAATAAAACCATAACTTTTATGAAAAAAAATGTCAATAGTTTTTTAATTTTTTTAGCTCTTTTTATTCTGCAATTTTACTGATTGTTCACTGTTCATTGTTGTCCATTAATCCTTTCAATTGTCCCGTCAGGAAGGTGCGTTAATTTTGTTACTTTCATGCTCCTTAAATGATCAGTTCCGCCCGAAGGGCGTGAATCATGATAAAAGAGATACCACTGCTCCTTGAATTCCACAATTGAATGATGGCTTGTCCAACCTATAACAGGTGTCAGAATAAGACCCTGATATGTAAAAGGTCCGTAAGGATTATCACCTGTAGCGTAACAAATATTATGAGTATCACCGGTTGAATAAGAAAAATAATATTTATCGTTATATTTATGCATCCAGGCAGCTTCAAAAAAACGGCTATTGTTACTTGCAAGCACTCTGCCATTTTTGTCAATTAGGGATATTTCTCTTGGGCTTTCTGCAAATTGGAGCATATCATCTCTTAATTTTACAACCCTCGGTGAAATACCCGAATTCGATCTTCCTGATCTGCTTACAAATGTGTTACCCTCATAAAATTGAAGCTGTCCTCCCCAGATTCCTCCGAAGTACATATAAAAATTACCTTCATCTTCAAATACGCATGGGTCTATACTGTAACTTCCAATTATAGGTTCAGGTTGAGGGATAAAAGGGCCTTCAGGACGATCCGCTATAGCAACACCTATACGGAAAAGATTGTTATGATCCTTTGCAGGAAAATACATATAATATTTACCATTTTTGTAAGCTACATCGTTATCCCATAACTGCCCTCTTGCCCAGGGAATATCTGATAGAGCCAATACTACGCCGTGATTTGTTACTTCGCCGGAAAAAACATCATCTAACGAAAAAACATAGTAATCCACCATGTCGTAAGCGCCGCCATCTAAAAGACTGCTTCCGTAACCGGCAGAGTTTCTGTCATGAGAAGGGTAAATATATAATTTTCCATTAAAAACACGGGCGGCAGGGTCTGCCATATAATCACTTGGAAATAAATATCTTGGAGCAGAGCTGCTGACATCATGAGAGTTAGTTAATTTCGTTTGTGCGCATGATATTGTTATAATGATTAAAATAATCAAAATTAATAGAGAAATGTTTTTCATATTAAAACTCCCTTTAATTTAAAATGAATTAATGGCTTCCAACATTATTTTATGATATGATAATAATTATGAAAAGATATGCTTTAATTATTATTTTAATTTTTATATACACAGCGTTAAATTCGCAAGACAGAAATGTCACCGATTATTCTCTTAACAGCCTTCAAACCTATCAATACAGAACAAGTCCTATAACCATTCAGAGGCTTGCATTTAAGAATGACCTTCAATATGCGTATAACGTAAGTTATACTTCTATGGGGCTTACGGTAAGTGCCCGCTTAAGTATTCCTGCAAGTAATCCGCAGAATATTAAAGGGATAGTAATTATGTTAAGAGGGTATCAGCGCCCGACAAATTACTATACCGGGAAAGGGACGGAAAATCCTGCCAGAGCATATCTTGAACAAGGCTGGGCAATTATCGCCCCTGATTTTTTAGGTTACGCTTCTTCTTCTCCTTCACCCTCCCCTGCTTTTTTACATCAATTTTTCTCAACAATAAATGCCGTTGAACTTTATAAAAGCATGGAACAGCCTGTTTTTCAATTTAATTCCGGAGTAACACAAGCTGATAGAATACCTCTCCCCTCCTCATTCAAAAAAATTGTTTTATGGGGGCACAGTAACGGAGGGCAAGTATCATTGCACTTGTTGGAAGTGATTCAAAAACCTGTCTCGGCCGTCCTATGGGCGCCTGTAGCTTTGCCTTTCCCTGAGAGCGCGGGCCACTTCGGGCGCGGCGCCGCATGGCTTGAACAATTTAAAAAGGATTACAACTCAAACAATTTCTCATTAATAAACCATCTTGATAAAATCGCTCCAGGGGCACGCATACTTCTTCATCATGGAGATAATGACACTTCAGTCCCCAAAGCATGGAGCGACGCGCTTTCAAAAGCCATTGAGAGTGAAAACCTCCGCCGTGATTCCGAAGGGATAGGCAGAATTATTTTCCGTTATGAAACCTACAAAGGCGCCGATCACAACCTTCGCCCCTTTTGGTCAACAGTTCAAACACGAGACACCGCTTTTTGGGAAGCTGAACGGTGATAAAAAACACTGTAGAATTCCCATGATCCACGGATTAACACGGATTAAACTGATTTTCACGGATTTCTTTTTTAATTTTTAAATTATAAAAACAAAAAAAAATTTATCAGCTATATCTTAATTCCGTGTTAATCCGTAAAATCCGTGAAAATCCGCGGATAATGTCAACTTTTTAACATCTGTGAAAATCCTCGGATAATGTCAACTTTTTAAAATCCGTGAAAATCCGCGGAAAATGTTAACTTTTTAACATCTGTGAAAATCCGCAGAGCCCCCTAGCCATCACCGTCAAAATTAAATTATAATATGTTAATGGAATCAATAATCCTTGCATCAGGCTCTTTGCGTCGGCAGGAATACTTTAAATTGATGGGTTTACCCTTCAGTATCCTGAAAGCTGATGTCGATGAAAGCCAAATCAAACAAACCGACCCGAAAAAGCTCACAACAGAGCTTGCAATAAAAAAAGTGGAAAGGGCTATCGAAATGATGAGCGGCCGCTTACCTAAGTGGATCTGCGCGGGGGACACGGTAATTTCTCTAGATAATAAAATTTTCGGCAAACCTGCCAACCGCGATGAAGCAGCTTTAATGTTAAAGGAATTATCTGGAAAACAGCATAAAGTCATCTCATCTCTGGCTCTTTATAATGGTCAGACAAAAAAAATCGACACAACCTCCGCTTCATGCACCGTCACCTTCGCTGCCTTAACGGACGGGGAAATCGAATGGTATCTAAATACCAACGAGTGGCAGGGAGTAGCGGGCGCTTACCGTATACAGGAACTGGCTAGCATTTTTATCACTCAAATAAAAGGCTCTCCAAGCACGGTTGCAGGCTTGCCATTACGTGAATTTTATGTCATGCTAAAAAGTAACGGCTACCCCTACGCGGTTAACGAAAGTTAATTACGTAAAGAATTTACTTAGTTTAAGTAATAATAACCGGTAGACGAATTTCCATTGGAGCGATTTTAAAGCGCCTTCAATGAGATATAGTGACGGTAGGGTTTTTCAAATCTCAAGAAAACCCATATTAGGAGGAAATTTTGGCTGTTGTAACAATGAAGAATCTCCTTGAATCAGGAGTGCATTTCGGCCACCAGGTGAAACGCTGGGATCCAAGAATGAAGAAATATATCTTCGCGGAAAGGAACGGCATTCACATTATCGATCTGCAAAAGACGATCCAATCAATTAAGGACGCTTATGAGGCTGTCCGCAAAACCGTAGCGGCGAATAAAACCGTGCTTTTTATCGGTACAAAAAAACAAGCCCAGCAAGCTGTGCAAAAAGAAGCCGAGCGCTGCGGGATGTATTTTGTAAATAACCGCTGGCTTGGCGGTATGCTTACAAATTTCAGTACCATTAAAAAATCTCTTTTACGTTTAAAAAAACTTGAAAAGATGGAAGTAGACGGTACCTTCGAAAATCTTACAAAAAAAGAAATCGCTTCTCTTGGAAAGGAACGTATCAAACTTCAAAAGAATCTCGGCGGTATCAAAGAAATGAAAGAACTGCCCGGCATTATTTTCATTATTGATACCCGCAAAGAAGCAATCGCTGTTGCTGAAGCGCAGAGGCAAGGCATCCCAATCGTAGCTGTAGTTGATACAAACTGTAACCCGGAAGGAATCAATTACCCGATACCCGGTAACGATGATGCAATCAGGGCAATCACACTCTTCACACAGATCATCGCAAACGCCGTAATTGAAGCGGATAACGAGGTTGGGCTTAAGATCATCGAAACCTTAGGGGATGATGATGAAGATTTGGAAAGCATTTTAAATGACGCTTCCATGAAAGAAGAAGCAAGAGAAATCGATATAGATAAATACACAACCGAAGAAGCATACAGAGCAGCAAAAGCGGATGAAGAAGTATATGACGACGATGATGACGATCAAATTCAGGTTGATGTAGATAAAATTTATGATGATGAATAATTTGAATTTAAGGAGATAATTATGGCTGATATCAGCACAAGCGATGTAAAAAAGCTCCGTGAAAAAACCGGAGCAGGACCTATGGAATGTAAAAACGCTCTTATAGAAACAAACGGTGATTTTGCAAAAGCGGAAAAACTTCTCAAGGAAAAAGGGCTTGCCGCTTTGGAAAAAAGAGCGGGACGTTCCACAAATCAAGGAAAAGTATTTGTAAAAATAAAAGAAGACGGAACAACAGCAGTTTTAGTTGAACTTAATGCGGAGACAGACTTTGTCGCAAGAAACCCGGATTTTATCACTTTAGGAAATACAATAGCGCAAACAGCTCTTAACAAAGGATTAACAGAACCGACAGAGGAACTCAACAGCATGGTGCAGGACCTTGCGACAAAAATTCGTGAAAACATGGGGCTTAAAAGATTAAGACAAGTAAAGGCATCTTCAAATGAATATCTTTGTCAGTACATCCACGGAGACGGCAATATCGGTATCATTGTAAAATGTGAATCTGATAAACCTGAAATTTTTAAAAATGAAGATGTAAAAAACTTTATCTTTACTCTTGCAATGCATGTCGCCGCTTTCAATCCTGTTGCAATCGAAAGAAGCAAAATAAATCAAACATGGCTTAAAGAACAGGAAGAAATTTTCCGCGCTCAAATGAAAAAAGATGAAAAACTTGCAGGCAAGCCGGAAAAAGTTCTTGACGGCATTCTTCAGGGAAAAATATCAAAGTACTTAAGTGAAATCTGCTTCCTGGAACAAAATCACGTAACAGAAGAAAAACTTACTGTAGCAAAAGCTATTGAAGAATGTGCAAAAAAAGCGGGAGCTAAACTTTCAATAACTGACTACGTTTATTTCAAAGTCGGCGTTGAAGAATAAAGAGGTTTTTAAATGCAGGATGTTATTTCGTCTAACGAAGAACGGATGAAAAAATCAATAGCAAGTTTAAAAGAAGGATATGCCGCTATAAGGACAGGCAGAGCATCTGCCGCTCTTTTTGACAGGATTCGCATAGACGCTTATGGGGAAAAATCACCTCTTAATCAAGTAGCGACTATCTCAATTCCTGAAGCAAGGCTTATTGTCATTCAACCCTGGGATAAAAACCTTATCACAGAAATAGAAAAAGCTATCCGTTCTTCAGAATTGTCATTAAATCCTTCAAATGACGGCAAAGTGATTCGTATTTCAATCCCACCCTTAACAGAAGAAAGACGTAAAGAACTTGTTAAACAGGCAAAAACCCAGGCTGAGCAGGCAAAAGTATCAGTGCGTAATATCCGCAGGGACGGTAATGAAGAGCTAAAAAAACTTTTAAAAGATTCAAAAATTACCGAAGATGACCAAACCAAAGGGGAAGCGGAGTTGCAAAAACTTACAGACAATTATGTTGATCAAATTTCCAATATTCTTGAAGAAAAAGAAAAAGAGATCATGGAAGTGTGATGGATAATAAAAATCCGGAAATTCCTGCTCATGTAGGTATTATCATGGACGGAAACGGACGATGGGCGAAGCAACGCGCCCTTGTCCGAACTCAAGGTCATCTTGAAGGTTTAAAAACAGCCAGAAAGATAGTCAGAGAAGCAAGCCTTATGGGAATTAAATATTTAACTCTTTATGCTTTTTCAACAGAAAATTGGAAAAGGGCTTCTGACGAAGTAAGTTTCATTTTAGGGCTTGTAAAGCAATATTTAAGAGCGGAATATAATTTTGCCATGCAAAATAAAATACGAGTACGCCATACAGGTGATATGTCCGGTTTACCTCAGGATATCCAGGACGAGCTCAATATTTCCATTACAGATACTAAAAGTTTTAACGGGATGCAGGTTGTACTTGCCATCAATTACGGCGGCAGGGATGAAATAGTAAGAGCCTTTAATAAATACAGCGCCGATCATTTAAAAGATATTGAAAAAAAACAACAAGAGCCTCATACTTTAAATATAACTGAAGATGATATCAGCGCATACCTTGATAATCCTGATATTCCAGAGCCTGATTTGATAATACGCACAGCAGGCGAATACAGGACAAGTAATTTCTTACTTTGGCAAGGGGCTTATGCAGAGATTCATATTTCAAATAAATTATGGCCTGATTGGGAAAAGGAAGATTTAGAAGCAGCGATTGCCGATTATCAAAAAAGGGAAAGACGGTATGGTGGTATAATTAAATGAAATCAAAAATAATTGATCGTTTATTAATATTTTTTATAGGGCTTCCGGCAGTTGCCGCTCTTGTCCTCTTTTTACCTTTTTATAATAACCTTGCAATGAATATAGTCGCTATCTTTCTCTCTGGAATTGGCGCTGTTGAATTTTCTTCAATGTTAAAAACAAAACAAATATCATTTTGCAAAATAGAAAGTTTTATACTTGGAATAATTGCACCTCTTGCAATAACGTTAAATGTAAGTTTATATTTTCCTACATGGATATTTTTTATTTTATTCATAACAGGAGCAGGTTGGGTTTTATTATCAAGTATTTTTGCAAAAGAATTTGAAAATGTAATAAATAAAGTAATCGGGGGTTTTTCTTTAATTATATACCCCGGTTTTTTTATGTTTTTTCTTGTAAAAATGACCGAATGGGGGAACAATTACATTGTACTCCTCTTTTTAGTAATAATAATAGCGAGCGATTCAATTGCTTGGCTTTTCGGGACCTTATTCGGAGCGAGTAACAGGGGATTCATTGCAGCAAGCCCAAATAAAAGTATCGCAGGTTTTATCGGCGGATTGGCAGGTCCTATCCTTATTTCACTTTGCGCCGTCTTTATTAAATTTCCGGAACATATTAAATTCTTTCCTGAAAATATTTTAAGTAATAACTCTGTTTTTTATATTTTCATTATGTCTGTTATACTTGCAGTTTTTACAAGTATAGCCGCGATATTAGGTGATTTAGCGGAATCTGCAATTAAAAGAAGCTGTGATTTTAAGGATTCTGGGAAATTTTTTCTGGGAAGAGGCGGAGTTTTAGATTCAGTTGATTCAATCATTGTCGCCGCTCCTGTTTTTTATTTTCTTTATTATTTCCTATTTATTTTAAATTAAGGTTTGCTGAAACTTAATGAAAAAACGTATCGCTGTATTAGGCGCGACAGGTTCTATAGGAGAAAGTGCGCTTGATATAATAACACGTGACAGTGAAAATTTTGAAATTGTACTCCTTACAGCACATTCCAGCCGCATAGAGCTGGAAAAATTAAAAACTCAATTCCCTAAAGCCGTTTGCATTTTAAGTTCAGAAGAAAAGGGCAAAGAAAAATTGTTATCTGCAATTAAGAATGTAAAAGCGGATATTGTTTTAAACGGCATATCAGGAGCAGCAGGGCTTGAACCCTCTCTTGCGGCAATTAATGCAGGCTCTCTCCTTGCTCTTGCAAATAAAGAAACTCTTGTAATGGCGGGAAATTTAATTTTAAATCTAGCGAAAGAAAAAAATGTAAATATCATACCTGTCGATTCAGAGCATTCCGCTATTTTTCATTTACTTAAAACAATTAACAAAGATGAGCTTAGTGAAATAATATTAACCGCTTCAGGCGGCCCTTTTAGAAAATTAACTTTAAAAGAAATGGAAAAAGTAACTGTAGAAGACGCGCTTGCGCATCCTACATGGAAAATGGGCGCTAAAATAACTGTCGATTCCGCTTCAATGGCGAACAAGGGGCTTGAAATAATTGAAGCCTGCGTCCTTTTTAATTTACCGCCTGAAAAAATTAAAGTTGTAATTCATCCTCAAAGTATAATCCATTCCATGATCCGTCTCAGTAACGGTGTATTTTACGCACAGTTGTCAAAACCTGATATGCGCCACCCCATTCATGACGCGCTCTATTGGCCGCACACTACCCCATCTGCATTAGAACCTTTAAATTTCGACTCCCTTACACTGGAATTTTCCAAACCGGAGATAGAAAAATTCCCCATGTTAGAACTTGCATGGAAAGCGGCAAAACAAGGCGGTTTATATCCTTGCGCTTATAATGCCGCAAACGAGGTAGGAGTTAAAGCTTTTCTTGAAAAAAGGATCGGCTTTATGGATATCCCGGAAATTACACAGCGGGTATTAGAAGAAGATTGGTCATCCGATATTTCCAGCCTTGAAGAGATCCTTGAAGCAGATAAAAAGGCAAGAATAATTGCGGTAAATATTTTAAAAGCATAGAAACCCCCCATCGTCTAAAAAAGAGAAATATGTTATTATTTTAACAGGAATAAATATGTTATTAGCAGTAAAAATTTTAATCGGTCTTTTAGGGCTTGGTGTAGTTGTTTTAATTCATGAACTCGGGCATTTTCTTGCCGCCCGTCTTGTAAAAATTAATGTAGAGGCCTTTTCTATCGGTTGGGGTAATCCCATCCTTAAAAAGAAAATAGGCGCAGTTGAATACCGTCTGGGGATGTTCCCTGTCGGCGGTTATTGTAAAATGAAAGGTGAAACCGATTATAACAAAGCATGGGAAAATATGGAGCAAGGTATAAAACCGGAAGAAGGCTCTTACCTTGCGGCAAGCCCTTTAGCAAGAATTCTCGTTGCTTTTGCAGGTCCTTTTTTTAATTTAATTTTTGCAATAATACTGCTCTCTTTTATTTGGGGTTTTGGTTTTGAGATAAATACAATAGGGAATAAAATTATTTTAGCCTCAGAAATAATAAAAGAAGAAACCTTCCCCGCTGATAAGGCAGGATTTAAAACAGGGGATCGCATAATGGAAATCGATAATAAATCAATTAATTATTATCATGAAATCCAGGAAAATATCGCTCTTAACCCTTCTAAAACATTACCTGTAATTGTAGAACGGGACGGAAAAATTCTTGAATTGCAAGTTACGCCTAACCTTGATAAATCAAGCGGAGCCGGAAAAATAGGAGTTATATACTGGATAGACCCTGTAATTGAAAGCGTAAAACAAGGAAGCATCGCAGAAGGTGCGGGTTTAATTCCGGGAGACAGGATTATAACATTAAACGGAAACCCTGTAAAAAACTCGGAAGATTTCAAAAGAATAAGAGAGTCATCAGACTTTCCCGGCAGTTTTATCGTAAAATATGAACGTAAGGGAATGTTAAGTGAAACTGAATTTTATCTTGATAACTCTCGGGAAGAAATTGGTTTTACATGGGAAACAATCCGTTACCGTACACCGAATCTTTCAATTTTTGCGGCTGTTTCAAAAGGTTTTCAAGAAGGGGTTAAAACCTTAAAAATTTCCATTACAAGTTTAAGACTGCTCTTTATGGGAATAGACTTAACACAGGCTGTATCAGGTCCTGTCCGCATAACCTATATGATAGGCGATATGGCGGCGCAAGGTTTTGGGCAAGGAGTTTCAAGCGGGTTACGCTCATTGGCTGAGTTTATCGCTCTTATTTCTATCGCTCTTTGTGTAATGAATCTTTTACCTTTACCTATAATTGATGGCGGTATGATTATCCTCTTTTTTATAGAAATGATACGTAAAAAACCTATCCCTCCGAAAGCTGTGTCTATTTTTCAAACCTGCGGAATGGTAATAATAGGTGGTTTATTCATTTTTGCCGTATTGGGTGATATAATGTTTTTTGTACGCGGATAATAAACATCGTCAATTAATATAATGTGAGGAGAAAAAATGAATAAAAATATTAACTGTCATTGCGGCAATAATATTTCATTTGACTTTACAGAAGAAATTGATCTTGAACCTCAACCGAGCCAAAGTTCTTTTGGCGAAGCTTCCCCTCTAAATAATTATCCTAAGACCTTAGAAAGTATCTTAGACGGATCATTCTTAAGTTTTAACTGCCCTGTCTGTAAACAAATACATAAACCTGAAATTAAAGTTACTCTTTTTTGGAAATCAAAAAACTATAAAGTTGTTGTAATCCCAGAACTGGAACGCGGTGATTTTTATTTAAATAATAAAGATAATCCTCAGGATACTCTCGGTTCTGAAATTTTAATTGGATATCCTGAAATGGCAGATCGCCTATCTGTAATAAAAGACGGGCTTGAACCTATTGTTATTGAAACATTAAAATCTTATCTTCTGGTAAAAGCGATGGAAAATTATCCTGAACATAAAATAAACGCATGGTATTATTGTTCAGGACCTTCAGGAATAGAATTTCATCTTGATGGTATCCGAAAAAACGAGGTAGCTGTAATGAGAATTCCTATGGACGTTTATAATAATACTCTTGATGATTATAAAAAAAATCCCAAGAAAGCTAAATTTGCTTCTCTTCGTATCCGTAATTATTTATCTGTTCAAAATATTTTACGCCCAGAAGTATTAAAATGAATAAAACTATTTTCTTTACAGGTATAATATTTTCTTTACTTTTTATTCCAATACAAGTTTATGCGCAAAACACAAGGAATGACCTTGCAGGCGGACACAGAGGAAATATAAATTCTTTAATCCATAACGGGGACACTGTATTAAGCGCGGGAGATGATGGATTTTTAGTTACATGGAATATCCAACAAAGAAGAGCTATCAATCGTTTTCAGCTAACAACTTATAAAATTCAATCTATGGTAAAACATCCCATTAAAAATGAGATTTGTATTATTGAAACATCTAATTTAAATACATATAAATTATCTGTATGGGATTATACGCATAAACAAAAACTTTTTACTATTTTACTGGAAGGTCCTTTTACTTTTCTAAACTATTCTGCTAACGGCAGTTATATTTTAGCGGCAGGAGATGATGGCTCACTTCTTTATATACTTGAGTCCTCAACAGGAAAAATATTATCTATTCCTTTTATCCAATCAGGAAAAATTACTTTTGCAACAACCGGAAGAGCAGAAAGAAATATTTTAATTTATCAATCAGAACATGAAGATGATGATGGTAATTATCTTTTTTCAGGGAAAATTTTATATTTTGATTTAACAACAATGACAATTACAGGAAATTTCCATGCACCCGGCGATTTAAATAATCTTATTATATTCGGTAACAACCGCTTTCTTGCAGGAACTAATCATGACGGTTTACTTTTAATTAACGCAGCCTCAGGGGATATATTGGATACAAGACAAAATATAGGTAGAAACGCCCTTGTTTATGCTTTTAATGACGGTTTTTATTGTTTGGATTTCAATCAAAATTCAAGAGAAGGAAACGCCTTCCTGTACCGTTTTACTGTAGACAGAAACGGAAGACTTATTGAAAACCGTCAAGCTCTTTTTTTTAATAATAAAATCAATGTAATTACATTTAATAAAAATGTAATTTTTGCACAGACAGATACAAATACCAATAGTTCCTTGATTCTGCATGAACAGCAAAATAGATTAATACCTTTTAATTATAAATTCCAAACTCTCATAACAGAAATTGCATCCGCAAAAGAAACAATCGCTTTTCTTGATGCGCATAACACTCTTTTTATAATTCCAAATAATCCAAATAGTACCGGAAGTACCAGAAGCTTAACGGGAATAGAATACCAAAATTACAACAAATTAACTTCCATCACTTTTAACAGTAAAGACTACTTTCTTTTATGGCAAGATTCAAACATAAGATTAGCCCCGCAACTGCTTGATGCAAAAGGACAGAGGATAAGTAGTTTAACTTTCATGATAGGACGCCATCCTTTGCGTTCTCTGTCTGTTTTTAATGATAAACTTCTCTCTCTTGATTCCGGAGGAAATATATCGGTATATAATCTGGATGCGATCACAAGAGGTGATAATTCTTTAAAACCTGTTTTTAATTTTACACTAATCGGTGCTATTGATGGAGCTTTTTTAAATAACGATTATATACATATTTGCAGAAGCGCAATCAATTCAAGCCCTTTTATAATGGTTAATATAAAAACAGGAGAAACCATTCCTATTTCATATAACGCTCAAGCAGGTATTCATACATACACAGGAAGTTCAGGAAAAAATTATGCAATAGTAATGATAAGAAATGAAAATAAAACAAATACAACTTTTTTAGAATTATCAATTCCCTCTGCTGCAGGAAATATTAATACTAATAAAGTTTTATTTGAATATTCAGGGGAAGCGCATAATACATCAATTGCAGAATCAGCAAGATATGTTGCTGTCCTTTGCGACAGCGAAGGGGCTAAAATCATTTCAAATGAAAATATAAACTTTGAAAGAACATCAGGTTTACCGGTAAAAATGCAATCAACAGATCAGTATTTTATATTACTTGACAGTGAAGGCAACATAACCTGGCATGAAAACAGGACAGGAAAAATTGCCGGGGTGTTTAATTTAGATCTAATTACCATTACCAAGAATTAAGATAAAAAATTCTACCGCGAAGAAACATCCAACCAAAAGTTTACAGGCGCATAAGAATTATTTTTATTCTTTTTGCGCCTTTGCATTATTTTTTAATCGTGAGCAGGGTTTTTCTTTACTTTGATTATCGCTTCTTCTACCGCTTTTTTAACACTATTCGCGTAAGCTTGTTCTGTCATTGCCTGGGAAGCATAGAGTGTCCCTAAAATTGAAAAACGGTATAAAGGTTTTACCATATTTAAAGAAATCGCTGCGATATCCACGATACATTCATTGCAACGGCATAAATCCTTATGCCCTGAATTCAGTTGCTGTTCCATTTCACAGATTACCATGTTTTCCGCTTCATTTTTTAATAAATCAAAATCATATTCATCTAATAAAGCCATATTTCCCCCCAATTAAACATAATTTGTTTTATAATAACAAATATATAACTTTATATCAATATATCTCTTCTCTTGTCAAGCTATTAAATATTTTCTTTATTTTCATTTTTTTTATCCAAAGGCGCAAATTTAGCGTACTTTGCGGCAAGCTGAAGCTCTATTTTTCCTATGGGACCGTTCCTTTGTTTTGCTATAATTAAATCTGTCGGGAAAATATCAGATGGAGTAAGGTCTGCACTATCTTTCTTTTTCTTAAATTCCCTGTTTAAAAACAATACCAGGTCGGCATCCTGTTCAATTGAACCGGAATCCCTTAAATGCGCCAATGTAGGAGCTTCTTTTTGGGCTTCACGGGTTAACTGACACAGAACTACTATAGGGATATGTAATTCACGCGCAAGGCTTTTTAACGATCTTGATATTTCAGAAATTTGCTCATATCGCGGCATTGAGCTGTTTTCATGCCCGATAAGCCCAAGATAATCTATAAAAATTATTTCTACCGCTTTCTGAGCCCTCATTTTTCTTGCCTGCGCTCTAAGATCCAAGAGCATCATATTAGGCATATCAACAATATGAAAAGGCGCTTCATCAATAATACTCATAATTTTAATTATTTTTGAATGATCATTGCTGCTTAAAAAACCTTTGCGGATATTTTGCGCGCTTACCGAGGCTTCACTGCTTATAAGGCGCTGTACAAGTGCTAAATCAGACATTTCCAAAGAAAAGAATGCCAAAGGTTTTTTTTGGTTAATTGCAATATCCGCCGCCATATTTAAGGCAAGAGCTGTTTTTCCGACAGAAGGTCTTGCGCCTATTACAATAAATTCATCAGGTTGAAAACCGGATGTATATTGATCAAGTTCATCAAAACCGGAAGAAATACCTGATATTGCCCCTTTCGATTGCATGGCAAGTTCAATTTTATTAATAGCCTGCCATAAAATTTCTCTGATATTTCTTGCAGAAAAAATTTGACGTTCATCTGATAATTCAAATATTTTCTGCTGGATTCTTTCAAGCATTTTTTTTGAATCAATTGATTCATCGTATGCATCTACTCCTATGTGAGATGCAACTTTTAAAAGAGAACGCTTTAATGAATAGTTTTTTACCATCTGGGTGTAGTAATCAATGTTAGCGCTGGATGGAATTACTGTTGTAAGGCTTGAAACATAGGAGGCTCCCCCTGCTTCATCTAGCTTACCCAAAGCTTTTAATTCTTGAACGACAGTTTGAATATCAGAGGTCTTTCCCTTGGAATCAAGTGATTTTATTGCTTCGAAGATCCTCATATTGGCGCGAGAATAAAAATCATCTGCTTGAAGATGAAGTTGAATTGCCGCTGCCACAGCTTCCTTATCTGAGAGCAAACTGCCTAAAGCAGCTTGCTCCAGTTCATCATCATGAGGAGGTGTTTTATCTTTGTAATCTTTAGCCATTCATAGACCTTTTTTACGTATTATTGCGTATACTCTGGTGTTTGTTTTTATACAGCGGCAGACTCTTCTTGCTGTTTTGCTGAGCTTTCTTCTGTATCTACGTTTTCTTTCGTTTCACTTCTATCCTTTCTTCCTCTGCGCTGTACAGGTTTTGAAGGAACAGCTTCTGTTTTTATTTCCTGGGCTACAATAATAATTGAAATCTCCGCCGTTTGGTTTTCATAAAGTTTGACTATCGCTTTATATTTTCCTACAGCTTTAAATCCGTTTCCTGAAAGTTCAATACGTTTTCTTTCTATTTGAAAACCTTTTTTAACAAGTTCGTCTGCAATGGTTTGATTTGTAACGGCACCGTAAAGCCTTCCGTTTGCCCCTGCAGGCATAATAATTGTTACTTCAAGAGAATCAAGTTTTTCTTTTAAACTTCTTGCATCAAGTCTTTTTTGTTCCTTGCGTGCATCAATTTCCGCTTTTCTGCCTTCAATGAGTTTAATCATCCGCGAAGTGTAAGGAAGAGCAATACCTCTTGGAAAAAGATAGTTACGTGCATAACCTTTGGCAACATCCTTTACATCGCCTTCTTCACCTAGTGGTGCATGATCCTTGTTTAAAATAACTTTCATACCAAGCTCCTTTGATAAAATGCTTCAGCATTTTATCTACAGTATTCCGAAAAGTTTTACGGAATACCCTCTGTTAATTTCAGCCGCAAAAAAGCAACTGTTTGTTTTTTAGACCCTAGGGTCTAGAGAAAAATCAGTAGGATTTTTCTCATGCCTCGGAGTAGAGGCCTACTGTTTTAGCAACTTGCTAAAGCAGCTTTATAAATTGAAGGTTATCGGACATCTCCTTCCAATTTACGAATTCTTATAGGCAGCCAAATTTCTGCAATCCCTAAAAGTACAAGGGCAATAATGGCAATCATGCTTAAAGGGCTAAAAACCAAAAAAATAATAAAAATGTTTGTCATTAACCTGAAAGCGGCGGTTCTTTTTTCCAGCCAAAACATAATAATACCTGCGCCTTGTGTAAGGAAAAGTATAGCCGAAATAACAAATGCATTCCATGCTAAAATTTCTATAATTTCTATTTTAAATGAACTTGCAATTAAAACAGTTGCCAGAGAACCTGACAATATCCAGATTGTGTTATCAGGTGCAAAAAAATTAATTACCCCTAAAGGAAACCCGGGTTTTTTATTAGCAAAAATAATATTTGCCGCTTTTAATTTGAATCTTTTTGATAAAAATAAAACAACATAAGTTAATTGATAATTCAGGAAAAACATTAAAAACATGCTTAAAATAGCTCCGCCTCTTAAAGAAAAACTTTTAATAAATTCAAGCACAGCTTCACTTGACATCAACGCTTCCTGCGAAAGAACTTTTTCATTTGATAAACCTGTTTGAGAAAATAATAATGACATGGTTTTAGATAAATCATTTAAAAATGTAATAAAATTTTCATTTCTCCAAATAAAAAGAAAAAAAGCGCCTGATGTTAAAACTGAAGCAATTATAAAACGATATACAGTTCTTACTCTCTTTCCTCCTACAACCCAGATAAACATAAAAAAGATTAAAGAAAAATAGATAATTTCTATAAAAATATTACCGGCAAAAATTGATTGTGGATTATTACCGTTTATTAAGTTAAATAATATTGCAATAACAATATTTATAAGAGCAATAGCGGCAAATGTTATTTTTATTGATCCTGAAACAAGAGCCGCATATCCCAAAGGCGCAAGATAAAACAATGACAAGAACCCGCTTTTCATAAAAATCATACTTAAAGTAACGCAAACTGCAATTACTATAAGAGAAGTTTTATTTCGGATAACATCAGCATCTAATGAATCGCCCAATTTCTCAGAAGCGTTTGCTTCTTTAAAAGCGGTCATTTCCTTAGAAGCGCGTTCTTCTTCTTGAAGCATAAAATAAGCTTTAAATAATCTTATTTAATCTGTCACGAAAGGAAGAAGCGCGATACTTCTTGCTTGTTTTATTGCCAGGGCAAGCGCTCTTTGATGTTTTGAGCAAGTACCGGTAATTCTTCTGGGAAGAATTTTTCCTCTTTCTGTAATAAAACGCCTTAGTATATCCGCTTCTTTATAATCGATCTTTAATTTTTGCGCGCAAAATTTACAAATTTTCTTTTTATAAAAAACTTTTCCGCCTTTTCCGCCGCGCCCGCGATCATCGCCGTCACGATCATCCATCTGCATATCACGATCCCTGTCTCTATCCCTGTCGTGACGTGAACTGTGTTCGTTATCAAAATATCTATCATCTGACATAAATTATCTCCTTAAATTAAAATGGAATATCATCCGGGTAACTGTCATCTTTACCTTGACTGTAAGAAGTATCTTGATTAGGATTTTGCCCTGATACATTCTGGTTTTGTTTTTCGCCTGAAGAACCTCCGCCTAAAAGCTGGATATAAGTCGCAACTATTTCAACTTTTGATCTGTTCTGCCCGTCCTGCTGCCATCGGTCCTGACGGAGTTCGCCGTCAATCCCGACCATTTTACCTTTTACAAGATATGCTTGAAGGGATTCGCCCTGCTTACCCCACAATACAATATCAAAAAAATTCGCTTCATCTTCCCATTGATCCCCGACTTTTTTCCGCCGGTTTACTGCTACGGAAAATTTACAAACTGCCTGCCCACCTGCCGTGTACTTTAATTCCGCATCCCTTGTTAAGCGACCTATTAAAACAACATGATTTATATCTGCCATTTATTACCCCTATTCATCGATTCTGACAAATAGAAATTTCAGCAGATTGGCATTGAGTTTAAAAATACGATCAAGGACGGTAATTTTTGCAGGATCTGATTTAATTACCAGGAGAACGTATCTTCCCTGTTTTCTTTTTTTAACTTCATAGGCGAGAGCGCGTTCCCCGATTTCATCGGTTTTTTCAATCTCGGCTCCGTTTGCGGCAAGGTCGGCAAGTAACTGCTCCCGCCCCGCCCTGTGCTGGTCTTCTTCCATGGGGAAGATTACCATTAGTTCATATCGGCGCATAGTTCCTCCTTATGGCCATATGTCCGACAGTTAAAAACTGTCAGAAAAGAGGTTAGGTTTCAACTAAGGAAACCTTAATTTATAGTATCAAATTTTAAAGAGAATGACAAGCGTGCCTTTTTAACAGCAGGAACAAGATGATCGGGTAAGAAAATATGTGATTAAAACCCCGGCGGTAACAAGAACAAGCGCTACTGTAACTATTATCAACCATTTAATTTTAGACATGAAAATACCTCAAACGTTTATAAGATGAATAAAAAAGGAAAGGTACGATAAAAATTAACCGCAAAACTAAAGGTTAAAGCGCATAAAGTCACCGCTTTATGCGCTTTTACGGTAAAATATTATTCTAATAAGATATATACCTTTCTATTAGTTATTTTCTACAACTTGCAGTCGCAAGATTTTGGTGAATTAAAAGAATATACACTACCTGACACCCAAGTTCCTTGTTTTGTGATGCATCTTTCTGAACATTGATAATAATAATTGGCGCCAGATCTATAGTTACAATTATCCCGCCCCCCTGAAGATTCGTCTCCCGGACACCTAACCAGGTCACAACCGACCGATACTAACACTGTTACACATACTAAAATCACAGTGATTAAGATTGTAACTAAAATTTTGTTTTTTTTCATAAAAACTCCTTTATTTTTTTTCCGAAATTATTAATCGGATTAAATTACCCTGACAGGGTAATATAAAAAGCGGGAAAACCGGCTGTTTATTAAGAAAATAATATAATATTAATAATTTTATGTCAATAAATATAATAAGCTCAAGTTAATTTTCTGTTTGTCTGGAAACAATAGAAACACATAACATAGCAGTTAAAGTAAAAATATAAGGAAAGGCAAGGATAAAATCGACAGGGATGCCTAAAAACCCTTGCGCGTAATTGGAAAAGGATTCGGCAAGGGCGAAAACAAAAGCGGCTGCTAGAATACCAAGCGGTTTTCTCGCGCCGAGAAAAATAACCGCAAGGGCGATCCAGCCCTTGCCTGCCGACATCCCCGGTACATAAGCGCCGAGGTTAAGGCTTAAAAAAGACCCTCCTATGCCGCAGAAAAAACCTGAAATTAAAATCGCGCTTGATTGATAAAAAACAGGTTTTATCCCCAGTGAGAGAAGCGCGTCAGTATTTTTATCACAGGCGCGCAGCCTGTAGCCGAAAGGCGTTTTATAAATTGAAAGCCACGTTATCAGCAGTAAAAGCAGCCCTAAAAAAATATACCAAACTAATAAATTCTGAACTTTATTAATTGAATAAAGGGTATTTGATATAACCCCTTTTGTTTTAAATATTTTTTCAGACAGTACGATACACAGCCCGCTTGAAAAAAGATTTACAGCAAGGCCTGAAATAAATAAATTTGCACGTAACTTAAAAGCGGCAAAGGAATGTAAAAGAGACAGGGTGACAGATGTTATTACAGCGGCTAAAACAGAAACTGCAATATTTCCGGAAAAATAAAAAACGGTAAGAGATGAAAAGGCTCCTGCAAGAAGTAAGCCTTCAAGAGCGATATTGAGCGTGCCTGCAAGAGCCGGGAAAAGCCCTCCCGTTGCTGCAAAAAAGATTGGGATCATAATTGTAACTGAACTTTTTAAAAAGGATATTATAATTTCCATTTATCCTTTCCTCTTTCGTATAAAGCTGTTTTTAATCAGCAAACTTGTTGATAAAAAGAAAATAACAGCCTGCACTATATATGCAACTTCAAATGTAAGCCCTGTATTTTGCATCGCGATCCTTGCACCTGCATTGATCCATGCGATAAAAAGAGCGCAAGGAATAACGGCGGCAGGTGAAAAACAGGCGATTAAAGCGACTGTAAGACCGCTCCATCCAAGACCTGCGGAAAATTCCTTTATCACCGCATAATGCGTCCCTAAAACAGAGACGCTTCCCGCAAGACCGTAAAGGATGCCGCTTAAACCGAGAGAGATAATTGTATTTAATTTTGTGTTAATCCCTCCGTAACGTGAAAACATTTCATTAAACCCTGTCATCCTGAATTCATACCCTGTTTTTGTTTTAAATAAAAATAAATGAACAATTAAAACAAAAAATATGGCGATAAAGATCGCTGTACTTAAACTTGAAGGTTTAAGTATTAATGTTAGACGCATATTTTCCGCTATTTTTTTTGTAGATAATAAAGAGGTCTGCGGATCAAGAAAAGGGACTGTAACAAGATAATTAACAATAGGGATAACAGCGCAGGAAAGGAGAAAAGTGGTAATTACTTCGCTTGTTTTCCACATTGCCTTAAAAAAACCGCTTAAAGCCGCAAGAGCCCCTGCGCACAGAGAGCCGGCAATTAAAGAAATGATAATGCCTAATACACCGAGTTTTGAAAGAGGCAATGCAACAATCAATGTTACAAACGCGCTGAAATAAATCTGCCCTTCCCCGCCGAGGTTCAGGTTTCCAGCTTTCATGGCGATTATTACAGCCAAGGCGCCTAAAATAAGGGGGACAGAAGCGTTTAACATATTACCGAAATTAAACAAGCTCCCAAAAGGCCCGATAAAAAAATAAAAAAGCGTTTCAAAAGGAGAAGGGCTTAATAAAAAAACAAGTAAAATAAGAAATAAAACTCCAATTGCAGGTATAAAAACAGCCCCGATAGAAAAATTTAAAGAACGCGGGATATCATCAAATTTATCAATTAAACGGGGAAAGCTCTGTATCTTATCTCTTTCTTTCATTTAACTAACTCTTTCTCCTTCTCATCATTGTTAATTGTTTTCTGAATAGTCATATATCTGCCTATCTCTTCTTTCATTGTTTCATCCACAGTCTCAAAAACTTTTGCTATCTTTCCGCCGTACATTACTATCACACGATCTGATAATTCTATTACTTCATCAAGATTAGTAGAAATTAAAATAACAGCCGCTCCCTTGTTCCGCAGTTCAATGATCTTATTCATAATAAAACGGCTTGAAGCAATATCCAAGCCCCATGCAGGTTCAGAAAAAACTATATAATCATTTAAATTATTAATTTCCCTTGCAAGGATTAATTTTTGCAAATTACCTCCGGAGAGCGTTTTCGCTTTATCCTCCAAATTAGAAGTTTCAATATTATAATTTAACACCATTTCCTGAGCGAACATTTTTCTTAAGCTTTTTTTATTTAAACTGTCTCTTTTTGTTATTATAAGATTTTCTTCGATGCTTGCATCTTGCGCGCTTGCAACACGTATCCTGTCCGCAGGGACATAAGCAAGCCCTTGTTTACGAAGAGCCCTTATACTCAACTTTGAAATATCCTTCCCTCTATGTAAAATTTTTCCAGATAGAGGATGTAAAAAACCTCCAAGAACAGCTTCAATCACTCCAAGCCCGTTACCGCCGACACCGGCAAAGCCAAGCACCTCCCCTGAAGAAACAGAAAATGAAACATCATCAAGTAAGGGGCGTTTTTGCCCCGCCCTGCAAACAGTCACATTAACAAATGATAAAACCGGTTTAGAAATCTGTTCATTGCACACTTCAAATTGTTTATTATTCTTTGTTAATTGATCTTTATTGATTGTTATTTGTTCTGTCCCCATCATAAGACGCGCTATTTCATTTTCATCAACATTTTGCGCAGCGCAAAAACAAGCTAATTTACCGTTTCTAAGAACAGCGATACGATCTGCGATTTGTTTTATTTCATGCAGTTTGTGAGTAATAAGAATAATGGATTTTCCTTGCCCGGCAAGAAATTTTAAAGTTTTAAATAAAGATTGGATTTCAAATTCAGTTAAGATCGAAGTAGGCTCATCAAGGATAATTATATCTGCATCGCTGTAAAGTATACGGCAGATTTCAACTTGCTGCATCTCCCCAAGTGTTAAATCTTTTACTTTTAAAGTATTTTTAATTGAAAAATTATTAGAAGATATTATTTTTTGCGCGATTTCATTTGCTTTTTTTTTATCCAAAAAAACGCCGTATTTGTACGGTTCATTTCCCATAACAATATTTTCAGCTGTTGTATATTCGGGAAAGAGCATAAAATGCTGATGAACCATTCCAATATTCCCGTTTTTAATAATTAAACCAGAATCCTGTTTTTCAAGCCCGCATAATATTTTCATTAAAGTGGTTTTTCCCGCGCCGTTTTCCCCTGCAATGCAAAGAATTTCCCCTTTTTTAAGATCGAGGCTTATATCATTATTGGCTTTCTTATTACTGCCGGGATATTGCTTAACAATATTTTTAATCTCTAAAATATTCATGAATACAATATATTACCACAAAGAATAATGTATTTAAAGAAGAAAATTTAACCGCGAAGCTGTTTTTGCAGTTAAAGATCAATTATTTAATTCTTCCAGAAACTGTTTGAATGTTTCGCGGATATCTTCGGGAACAAAATTATAATACCCCGGATCCTCATCAATGAATCCTAAATACCCATCCCTTACGCCAAGCACATCACAAAGACCATATTCGATTTTACCTTTTAAAACATCGTCAAGTATTTTTTTTACAAGTTTTTTCTGCTCCATTATACCGCAGCCGATAATATTCCCCGGCGCGAGATTATATGTATTTGTATTATACCAAAGCGCGTATGCGTCATTGTCAATTACAGTCCTTATTAAGCCTTGAGCGGCTCCTCCTGCAATAGATGTAAAAACATCAACGCCTGAGTTTTTCATTGCGGCGGCAAGTTCAGCCGCTTTGTTTGCATCAGCCCATGAACCTATCACGCGGAAATCCAATTCTATTTCAGGATCGATCATTCTTGCGCCTTCAATAAAACCGGGAATCATATGCCCTGTTAATAAGGGATATTCCTGAGCTGCGATAAAACCGATCTTTTTTTGAGCGTTTGCAAAAGGCATTTTACTTGTTGTAATAAGCCCTGCAAAATACCCTAAAAACAGCGATTGTTCATATTGATTATAAAAATACGTGCGTATCTGCGGATGCCCTTCGTAAACAGCGTCCGTTATGATAAACTTTTGATCGGGAAACATTTTCGCGGCATTAGCGCATATTTCAGGGAGTGAAGGATTTGAACCTAAAACAATATCATAACTGCCTGTTGAAATCATTTCCATCAACTGCTGTTCCCACTGCGCTTGATTAATGCCTGCTTCATATATTTTTATACTGACATTTTTATTTTCATCAGCAAATTCAAGAGCGCCTTGCGCCATCAATTCATAAGTAGGGCTGCCTGCTGTAACGCCTGTAATAAAAACCAATACAGAAAGATTTTCCTTCAGTTTCGGTTTCTTCGCTGTACAGCTCACCGCGGTTAATACAAAGATTAGCATAAAACAAGTTAATATTTTTTTCATGATTATAAAGGGTATAGAAATATTAAATTTTTGTCGAGTAGGGATGGGTTAAGATTATCCACGGATTAACAAAGGAAGGGTTAACATTATCCACGGATTTTCACTGATTTAACGGATTTACACGGAATTTTATATTAATGATATTTAAATATGTCAGTTCGATGAAATAAAAAATATCCGTGATAATCCGTATAATCCGTGTTAATCCGCGGATCATGTCAAGCTTGCGTGTACCACTGCTTCCGCACGAGCAATGAAAGAACGGTTCCTGTCACCCTTGCGTCAAACAAAGGATGGGTTAACATTATCCACGGATTTTCACTGATTTAACGGATTTACACGGAATTTTATTTTAATGATATTTAAATATGTCAGTTCGATGAAATAAAAATTATCCGTGATAATCCGTATAATCCGCGTTAATCCGCGGACCATGTCAAGCTTGCGTCACATACCGTGGCGTTCATAAATGTACATCACTGACAAAGTGTACATTGTGTACTATCTTTAATTTAAAGAGATAGATATGTTGGTTATCAATGCGACTAAGGCAAGAAATGAGTGGAGTTCTGTTGTTGAATCAATTTTCAAGGAAAAACCTGTGTTTATTAAGCTGGATTTGTCATGGAGAGCAGCGCCTGACACCCGGGCGTGATCTCTGTTGACGCTTTCCCAAATTCAGAATATACTATTATCAGATTTTCGTAGAATCTAATTATTCGAGGAGCTGGATATGCTGGTAGAAATGAGAGCGCGGTCACAAATAACTCTGCCGAATGAAATAATTAAAAACCTTGGTATCGGCGAAGGGGACAAATTTGAGGTTGAAGAGCGTGATGGAGGGGTATTCTTGTGCCCTGTTGTTGTGTATCCAAAAGCCAAACTTGAACAACTCGCCAAAATTATCAAAGGACATGAAAAAAATCCATCAGCCGTATTTGAAAGTGTGGAAGATATATTTAAGGACATCGGGATAGATTTAAAGAGCGATAATGTATAAGCTTGAATACTCTAAAGCATTTGCGAAAAGCCTGAAAAAGCTATCCGCAAACGAACAACAGGCGGTTGCGGTAAAACTCAATATGTTGATTGAAAACCCCCTCCATCCCTCCCTGCGGACAAAAAAAGTTCAACGGCTCAAGGACGTATATGAAAGCAGCATTAATATGGACATCAGAATACTGTGGATGCACAAAGGCGATAGGCTTATACTCCTTCTTAACATTGGTCACCATGACATATTATAAACAGGTACTGGAAGCTTCGTCTTTTCAAGAAGTACCACGCCGCGCCTTTTGTCATTGAGAGCGCTTTAAACGGTTCCTGTCACCCATGCGTCAAACAAAGAGATGGGTTAACATTATCCACGGATTTTCACTGATTTAACGGATTTACACGGAATTTTATTTTAATGATATTTAAATATGTCAGTTCGATAAAATAAAATTAATCCGTGATAATCCGTGTTAATCCGCGGATCATGTCAAGCTTGCGTGTACCACTGCTTCCGCACGAGCAGTTGTTCATAGTTTGATTTTATTGCAATGAAAGAACGGTTCCTGTCACCATTGCGTCAAACAAAGAGTGTGTTAAAATTATCCACGGATTTTCACTGATTTAACGGATTTCCACGGAATTTTATTTAAATAATAATTAAATTGTTAGTTCTATAATATAAAATTAATCCGTGATAATCCGTATAATCCGCGTTAATACGCGGATCATGTCAAGCTTGCTTTAAATATTGAAATTCGCAAAACATCTCGTCATATAAACTTTTATTTTTAATATCCGGCTCATAGCGTTTTTCAATACGGTAAAAGGCGGAGGACGCTTCTTCATAAGATTTAAATTTTCCAAGCATGCAGGAGCCGATTACCGCCAAGCCTAAAAGTTCGGCTTCTTTATGTACGCCTTCCAGTATTTCAAGCCCCGTAATATCCGCTTTTATTTGGTTAAGATAAGAACAGCCTGCAAGACCGCCTGTTACGCGCAACTGCGGATGCATGTTTGTTACCGCTTTATTTTTATCTGATTGATCTTTATTTACCGCTTTTTCCATATCAGATAAAATATTTTTAATTGCAAAAGCTATCCCTTCAAGAACAGAATTTGCAAGCTCTTCTCGCCCCGTACTTAGAGTTAAGCCCTTCCAAAGCGCGGAAGTATCCCCCTTTAGGGTACGCTCCCCTGCGAGGTAAGGCAGAAAAAGGGCGCCGCCGCTTCCTTTTTTACTGTTTTTTGCAAGAGAGATAAAATCATCAAAAGTTTTTACACCTAACAGGGCGCATGCCCAATCAACCGCTTTTCCTGTCGTATTTATAAAACCTGATAAATTCCAAAACGGTTTTACAGGATGCCCGTATGACATTAACTTATCGTCTTTTACATGATTTTCAGTACAAAGATTTATCCCGTCAGAAGAACCTGTGCGGTCGCAAACCTGCCCTCTCTCTGTAATCCCCGATCCTAAAAGAGCGGCAAAAAAATCAGGGCCGCCTGAAATAACAGGTATATCTTTTGTAAGATTAAACTTAAGGGCGGCAGAGGGAAGAAGCGTCCCGAATTCACAGCCGGGTTTTATAAATTCAGGAAACTTTTCTTTATCAAGGGAAAGTTTTTCAAGAATATTGTCGTTCCAAAACCAAGGGTCAAAACCAAGCGAGGGGAAAACATTACAAGCTTTCCCTGTTAAAAAAAAGGCAAGATATTCAGGGCAGCCTAAAAAGAATTTTGTTTTATGATACAATTCATTTTCTTCATTTTTAATATATAAAATTTTTGGAAGGAAAAAACTGGCGTCAACATAAGCGCCCATCACAGAGCTGACCTCAGCCTGAAATTTAACTGCCCTCCTGTCAAGCCATAAACGCGCTTTTGAATCGCAATTTTGAAAGTTTAATTCATTGTAATCATCAAACACAGGCACCAAGGTCGGACCGTTACCGCTGATTACTATGGCTTTAAGCTCTTTAAATTCTTGAGAGCAAAGTGAAAACAGTTCTTTACAACATTCATCAAAAGCAAAAATCCAGGCGGAAGTATCAACTTCAAATTTCTCGCTGATAAAAAGAGCGCGTGCAGCGAAAGCCAAGCGCTCCCCTTCAAAGCTCCAAAGAGCCGCTTTAAAATGAGTCGTACCAATATCAACAGTCAATAACATTGCCTATTTCCTTTTTAACTGATAATTGTTCCCTTTTTTTACCGCTTCCTGTCCGGTCTTAAAACCTCAGCCCCGTTAAGGTAAACATGATAAGGTTTTGATCCTTCATCAAGATAACAGTGAATAATCACCCTGACTATCCTTTCAACGGAATTTACACATACAGGTTCTTGAACAGAGAAAAGAGACATATCCCCTCCTCCCTTGCCTGTACTTCTAAGCGCTGTTGAAGGGTTAATTGCATTAAGATCGTCTGTTACAGAAAAAATCACTGATACGATTTCATCTTCATTAAGTTTGTTGTTGCTCAGCAGTTCATTGTACATAAGACCAATCTGTGTGCAAATATCATCTTTTTTATTTTCACATTGTACAGCTCCCCTTAGAGCATAAAGCCTTTTCATTCATATCCTCCGGTTATTACAGTAATAAACGCTTCAAAATAAAATATTCCAATACAATAAAAAATTATTATAATATAACCCAAAAATTTAAAAATATAATAAAAAGAAGGGTGGTGAAAAAATTTATTAATATTTCTTATTATACTATAAATTGAACAGACAAGCATGACAACAGCAGAATATTTACTGACAGAAAGTAAAAAAAATAAAAATTCATCCTGAAAATTCACGCCTGTGAGGTAAATGATAAGAGTAACAAGGGAAAGAGTAAAACTTAGAAAAAGTACCCATGTCAGCGGATTTTTTATTCTCCGCAAAACGCTTGATCCAAATGCTTGCCAAATAATCATCTTATATATTATTATAATATAGTATGAAAAAGTTTTTTATCACCCTTCTTATATTGATTATTTTAGGGGGGACTGCTTTTTTCTTCGGCTGGGTACAGTTTCAGGTTCCACCCGGGCAATATGGGGTTATCAGTTCAAAAACCCACGGTATTAATCCTGAACTTGTCCGTTCAGGGGAGTTCCGCTGGATATGGTACAGGTTATTGCCCACAAATGTAAAAATAGCTGTTTTTCATCTTGAACACACAAAACTCCCTTTCACTTACAGCAGCACCCTCCCTTCCGGTAATACTTATTCTTCTTTTGCGGGCATTTCAAATGCAGATTTTTCATGGAATCTTCGCGGCGAGATCTCTTTTTGTATAAATCCTGATTATCTTGTCCAAATCGCTTCTTTAAACAACCTTTTAACCCAGAGTGATTTGGATGAATACCTTGAAAAAATATCCATGGATATCGAACTTATCATTTTACGCACACTTACAGCAATCTCAGTTAATGATGAAGGTTCCCGTCTTGAGAACCTTATGTCAGGAAACACTGATACTCAAATGGAACAGGAGATAAAAAACCATTACCCGGAAATAAATGATTTAAAATTTATAATACAATCAGCCAAATTCCCGGATTTTATCCTTTATAACCAATTACGCCTTATGTATGAGGGTTTCCTTTCTGAACAGCGCAATTATGTCTCATCATCTTTCGGAAGAAGAGCTGAAGCTCATATTGAATCCCAGCTTCGTTATGAAGAACTGGAAAGATACGGCGGTTTGCTTACAAAATACCCGGTTTTACTGGAATATCTGCAATTAGGTTTAAGTAAGGAAAATCAGTAACCGCTTTGTCTGTTATTTGTTTATATTACATTGAGCTGTTTTTATCAAAAACTGAACAGTTATTTCAACTGTATTGAAGTAAAAACGTTTAAATTGTATAGTTAATTAAGCGCGGTTCGTCAGAAACGCAGTTTATAAGGAGTATTTATGCAGCGTCTTCTGCAACGAAGTTCCCGGCACAAGGTAAACCCTGTTATAACAGGGGTCATAATATTGTTTATTTTAATAGCTTTCCCGTTCTTTCTTGGAGCACAGGAAGACAACGATCCGGATTTTGAACCGGATTGGGTAGAACCTAATATATATGCATACTCATCAGGCGATCAAACCTTTGTTATTTCTCTCGGTCTTACTTTCCCAACTATTTTTACCGGTAACGACGGACGAATCGGAGATATGAAATTCAGACCAAAATTAGGCGGTACAGGTATATTAAATTATAATTATTATATCCATCCTTATTTTTTTATTGGAGCTGAAGTTTCAGGTTTATTTATCCACACATTAAGAAAAAACACCTTATTCATTGTCCCGATAGGAGTAAAAATTGGCACTCAATTAATCCTTTGGCGTTTTGAATTCCCCGTTACATTCTCTTTAGGGATGGCTTGGCATAGTTATCTGAATATCCTGTACTTCGGTATGTATTTAAAAGCCGGTCTTTCCGTATATTTCAGAGCGACATCAAACTGGTCATTCGGCATTGCAAGCGATTGGGCATGGTTTCCTCAATGGACAAAAAATGATAAAGCGTCAAGACCTGACAATACCCGCAATATTAATGGAAATTTTGTACATCTAATGCTTTCAGCGCGTTATCATTTTTAAACTCATATAAAGAAGGTTGCAACCATGAAAACAAAAAAAATTAAAAACTTATTTTTAACACTGATAATTTTAACGCTTATATCATGTAATGCTGATGTTTTTTACAAAATTTCTAAAGAAGATATACCGCGCATACCTATGATTGAAGGCTCCCCTACAAATTTTATTTTATTTAATAACGTGATGTATGTTGCAGGATCGCATAAAAAAGATAAAAAGACAACAATAAAAATACTTGCCAGTTATAGCGACGGAAACTGGGTAATAAAGGAAATAGAGAAGGAAAAAGTAAAACAAGATAATAAAGAAATTGAGCTGAGTTCAAATATAATACAGCTTGCAGCAACTAATACAGATTTATATGCCATTGCATATTTAGATACCCACCCTTACATTTCAACAAAATTAATGAAAATCACTTTGGATAATGAAAAGAAATTAAATTGGACTCAAATAGATATATCTGACGATTATAAAGAAATTCAAGCGATTTATACAGTGAATGAAACCATATATTTATTAACAAAAAAGAATAATGTTAAGGTTTTTGAATATGCTGTCTTTTCCTATGACGGTATAAATTCACCGCAAATATTGTTTTCAGGAGAGACTCCTCAAGGAAAAACTTTAACTATGACCGGGGCAATATTGAGTAATGACGGAACAATCTTTTTATGTACAGATAATGGAATTTACAAAGAGGACGGCACTTTAATAGAAGGTACAGAAGGAATGCAATTTACCGGAATTATAAAATTAGATGACGGCACAATTATAGCTATTGCAAGAGATAATATTTTATATCAAATCAATTCAAATGGAATAACAGAAAGAGCGAAATTTTATAACGATAAAAACGAACACGATACAAGCCGTTGGGCAAGCGGTGCAATAGCTTTGTGTAATAATGGAAATAATAAATTTCTTCTTGTAGGAAGACAGGATAAAAGCTACTCTGCTTCATCAGGTTATATATACGGTTATGTAGAAATGCAATTAGGCGATTCAGGGGAAATAATAAACAACACTTTTAAAGAACCCGGAATAGGTGATTTTTCTTCAATATGGGGGGATGATGCTAACGAACGTTATATTTCTTCTTTAGGGATACACCCGGTCAATCATATCTGCCAGGCACCTGACGGCGTTCTTTTCGCTGCCACCCAACAAAACGGTGTTTGGGCATTCAGAGAGCGCGATGATGGTTGGTCTTGGAATGCAGAAGAAAAACCCGAGTAGATGAATGATCTTTTCTCATCAAAAAATAAAGACACACATTTAAATTCAAATCCCCTTGCAGACAGGATGCGCCCCCGCAGCTTGGAAGATATAGTCGGGCAGGATCATATCGTAGGGCAAGGAAGGCTTCTGCGCCGCGCTATTCAGGCAGACCGCCTTTCTTCTATCATTCTTTACGGGCCTCCGGGGACGGGAAAAACCTCCCTTGCGGCGGTTATCGCAAATACTACAAGAGCCGCTTTTGAAAAACTTAACGCCGTTCTTTCCGGCGTAAAAGATATACGCGAGGTTATCGACAGGGCGGATGACCGCTCAAGGCTTTACAGCAAAAGAACAATCCTCTTTGTAGATGAAGTACATAGATGGAATAAGGCGCAACAGGACGCTCTCCTCCCTTGGGTGGAAAACGGCACTGTAATTTTAATCGGCGCAACAACTGAAAACCCTTTTTTTGAAGTTAACCGCGCTCTTGTAAGCAGAAGCCGTATTTTTCAATTAAAACCTCTTGGAGAGCCTGAGTTATTAGAAACCGCAAAAAGAACCCTTTCTGATAAAGAAAGAGGTTACGGTAAATGGAAGGTGCAATTTGAAGAAGGCGCTCTTTCCCACCTTGTCGAGGTTGCGGGAGGGGATGCGCGTAGCCTTTTAAACGCGATGGAACTTGCAATAGAAACAAGCGTTTCCCCCTGGCCGCCTGCCGCAGGGGAAGAAATCCTCATTTCCATGGAAGCGGCTGAAGAAAGCATACAAAGAAGAGCTCTTCTTTACGATAGAGACGGCGATTATCATTTTGATACTATTAGCGCGTTCATTAAAAGCGTACGCGGCAGCGATCCTGACGCAGCTTTATACTGGCTTGCAAAAATGGTCCGCGCGGGAGAAGACCCTAAGTTCATCTTCAGGCGGATGATTATCCTTGCAAGCGAAGATGTAGGTTTGGCAGACCCTAACGCTCTTTCTGTTGTAATATCCTGCGCTCAGGCTTTCGAGCGCATCGGTTTCCCTGAAGGGAACTTCCCTCTTTCACAAGCCTGCCTCTACCTTGCGACAGCCCCGAAATCAAACACATGCATGGCGTATTTTGATGCACTTAAAGAAGTGGAACGCGAAGACGCAGAGGTTCCCAATCATTTACGAGACGGAAGCCGCGATGCTGAAGGCTTCGGCCACGGCGAAGCTTATGTCTATCCCCACGCCTACCGCGATCATTGGGCGGCTCAGCAGTATCTGCCAAACACGCTGAAAGGCAGAGCCTTTTATATCCCCTCAATTATTGGTTATGAAGGAAAAATCCGCGAAGAAGTATTACGTAAACGTGAACTACAAGCCGCTATCATACTCGGTGATGCAGAAGCAGGTGAAAAATCCAAAGGATTTTACTCAGGAGAGTTTCTCTCCTGGTCTGCATCCTCAAAAGGAAGAGAAGGTTGGTTTAAACGCCTTGAATCAGGAAGGAGCGCCTTACTGCTAAGCGACAGGAACGCTATTTTCTCTGCGGCAGCTCCTGCTCGTCAAGACCGAGCGCTTATTCCCCTTGCAAATGACGGTCTTTTATTATGGGAAAACCTGCGCCGCTGCCCAGAAGGTTTAACCGCGGCTCTTGTAAACACAGATGCTGCAAAGGAAGCTTTACTGCGCTATGCCTCAGTGTTAGACGAAACAGAAAAACCGCAAATTGCGGTAACAGAAGAATTACTGCCCTCTCTTGATTTTTGCAAAGAAAATTTTTCCTGCACGGAATTTGATCATATCTTATTAAGAGTATCCCGTTTAAAAACAGCACCTGCCTCCCTTGCAAAAGATGCCGGGAATCTTCTTGTAAAAAACGGCAGGCTTATCTTTTTATTTTCGCCGCCGCGCTTAGGGGAACGAATATCACGTATCCTTAATGACGAGATTTTAACAAGCGAAAAAAAATTAGCGGCAAAATTAGAGAAAGCCGAAGAAGAGTTTTTTTCAAACACAGCCGGTTTAGACCTTTTGGATGAACGCGGAATAATAACGGCTTTTGAGAAGGAAGGGTTTACTGTTGAATATTCAATCATAGATCAAAAGGAAGAGCGCCTTATTACAGAGAAAGACCTTAGCGCATGGTTTAATACTGAACAATCACGTTGGGGATCATTCATGGCAGAAAAATTAAAGGAAAAAGATTTTAAAATGACAGAGGAAGCTCTGCGTATCCGAATTGCTATAGGTCCTTTATTATGGCGGTGGAAAAGTATTTGTTTAACTGCGAAGAAGATATGATCACAATATTTTTATAATTTTATTATCACGCCTAAGCCGTTTGGGTGTACATAAAAAGACAAATCGTAATTTTTTTTCTCTTTATTTTCCCTTTCTAATAATTTTTTAAAACTTTTCGCTACGGTTTTTCCTATCGCCCATCCAAGCAAGGCGCCTGCAACTACATCTGACATCCAATGAGCATCTAATGATACGCCGAAGCCCATAACGGCAGCATATGTATAAACCCCTATTTTTAACCATATATTATCACTATAGATTTCCGATAATACGACCGCCGCGGCGACAGCGTTTGCCGTATGCCCGCTGGGCCAGCCGTTCATAATATTTGTGCTAAACCAATTAAATTCACCGCTAAAATCTCTGTTACTTTTATTCCTAATATGACCATCAGCTCTATCTACAATACCGGGTAAGGTTCTGTCTGTAATCATTTTTAAAGAAGCTTGAAATAAAGATGTAATCGCAAGAGCTTGTATCAGAGCCATTCCCGCAATTTGCAGTTTATCATCTTTGGCAATCACACCTGATAAATATGTAATAACCGGCGCAACTATAGGGATTACAAAACCTATATAATGAAAAGGATAGCCGCTGTCCGCTATCCATTTATTAGTATACCCTATATTACGCCAATACCAGTCTATCCCTAAATCTATAAAAGCCCAGGTGCTTACCCCCATCCCGACAAGAGTTAACCCGTTATTATATGTGAGAGTATGTAAAAGATTCCAATGCAGTTCATAAAAAATTAAAAATATACTGGGGTATTTGTGTTTTTTACCCATAACAGGATAATTTCGTACTATAGGGTAATCCTCTAAAACAGGGGCTTCCTCTGTTATTAAAATTTCTTCTTGTACCTGATCTTCTTCTATTACGATATTTATATCCACGATATTTATATCTTCATCAGAAAAAAGATTGAATCCTATGAAAAAAAACAAAATTGTAAATATTAAAAGTCTTTTAATTAAAATAGACACCTTATTTAACATGTTTATATAATAATAATATATATAAATAAAAGCAATATTCATTAAATTCTGCGGGCTTTTTAACCCCATATAGGTTAAAAACACAATCTGCCATTTTTTAAAAAAAATTTGAAAATAACTATAAAGTTTTTCTCATAATATGCCGATGCTCTAAATGGCGGAAAAGGTTTTTTCAGGTAATTCCGCGGTTACCTTAAAAAACAACAGTTATGCTGTCCTCCGCCGATTTAAAACCCGTCCGGGTTTTTATAGCGGGAGCAAGGATGCCCCCGTACAGTATCAAGGAGGATCTTATGATCATCAATCACAACCTCAGCGCGATGTTCGCTGACAGGTCCCTCAAGGTAACGCAAGATTACCTCACCAAAAACATGGAGAAACTCTCCTCGGGTCTTCGGATTAACAGAGCTGGCGATGATGCGTCAGGACTGGCGGTTTCTGAAAAATTAAGAAGCCAAATCAGAGGACTTAACCAGGCATCAGCCAACGCACAGAACGGTATCTCATTTATTCAGGTTGCAGAAGGATATCTTCAGGAAACACAAGATATCCTGCAACGTATAAGGGAATTAGCGGTTCAGGCGGCAAACGGAATCTACAGTGAAGAAGACAGGCTTTACATCCAAGTAGAAGTTTCCGGTCTTGTAGCCGAAGTTGACAGAATTGCCAGCCATGCCCAGTTTAACGGTATGAATATGTTAACAGGGCGTTTTGCACGTATGACAGGTGAAAACATGGTCAATGCTTCAATGTGGCTGCATATCGGTGCAAATATGGACCAAAGAACACAAGTATTTATCGGCACCATGACCGCTAAAGGTCTTGGAATCCGCGCGATGGACGAAAGTTTTATCAGTCTTGAAGCGCCAGACAGCGCTAATATGACTATCGGAAGGATGGATTCAGCGCTCAAAATCGTCAATAAGCAAAGAGCCGACCTCGGCGCCTATCAAAACCGTTTAGAACACGCAGTACGCGGTTTAGACATAGGCTCGGAAAACATGCAAGCCTCCGAATCCAGGATAAGAGATACCAACATGGCAAACCAGATGGTAAACTATGTAAGGGATCAAATCTTAAGCCAGGCCGGAACCGCTATGTTAGCGCAAGCAAATCAGAGGGCAACTTCGGTATTGTCATTACTTCAGTAATGTAGTATAATATACCTTAGAGGGCAGGTCTTGACTCTAACCGTGGACAAGATTTGGGACCTCCCCTCCTCTGATTGTTTTATCTATGTTTTCCAAAAACGCTTTTGTTTTTGGAAAATTTCCGTGTTTGCCTGACCGTTAAAAAATAGCGGTTATTCAAACTATAAGGGATAAAAATTAAAAGTTTTTATTCCGGTGATCTTTGACAACAACTCTCCTGCTTGCGCGGGGCAGTGCAAAATGTGTCTGACAAAAAATACATTATGTGTATTTGACAGACATGTTTCGTTCTGTTTGCGGAAAAAGGGCGGCGGAGCGCGAAACCGTCCTAAAACCGCTCCTGCGGAACGGCCCTGGCATGGATAGCCGGGGCAGAAGCATAACATGGAGGGTATTATATGATTATTAATCACAACATGAGCGCCATTTACGCCGACCGGCAGCTCGGCGTAACCCAGGATGCGTTAACCAAAAACATGGAGAAATTAAGCTCCGGTTTAAGGATTAACCGCGCTGGTGATGATGCATCCGGACTTGCTGTCTCCGAAAAAATGCGGAGCCAGATTCGCGGACTGCTTCAGGCCGAACGCAATATCCAAAACGGTGTTTCCTTTATCCAGGCAACTGAAGGCTATCTTCAGTCAACCCAGGATATTCTGCACCGTCTTAGGGAATTAGCGGTTCAATCAGCCAACGGTATTTATTCAGACGAAGATCGTATGCAGATCCAAGTCGAAGTATCACAATTAGTTGACGAAGTGAACCGTGTCGCGAGTCATGCACAATTTAACGGCATGAACATGCTTACCGGTGCGTTTGCAATGGAATCTGTAACAGGCAGAGTAATGCAATTACAGGTTGGAGCCAACATGGATCAGAACACAAAAGTTTATGTAGGCAATATGACAGCAACAGCACTCGGTTTAACAGACTCGCAGGGAAATCAAGGTAAAATGTCAATTGCGGATCCGCAAGAAGCAAACCTTGCAATTGGTACAGTTGACAGCGCGTTAAAGCTTGTTTCAAAACAACGTGCCGATCTTGGCGCTTATCAAAACCGTTTCGAAATTGCCGCCCAGGGCGTTGCAATCGCAGCGGAGAATTTGCAAGCCGCCGAATCCCGGATTAGGGACGTCAATATGGCTTCCCAGATGGTTGATTTCACAAGAGAAACCATCCTTAATCAAACGGGAACCGCAATGCTGGCGCAAGCCAATCTGCGGTCACAATCGGTATTGCAGCTGCTTTCGTAGTTCTCAAATTTGTTTGAGGCAATTTAAATTCGGTAAAGAGGCTTCTGGACGTCGTCTTTTTACCGCAGTCTGATTTTAAGAAATCAGACAGTATAGAGGAAAGTGAAGTTCGCGCCTTCACTACCCTCTTTACCATTTGTCCGAAAAAAATGTTTTTGCGGACAAATGGTTAAACTTCTGCCAAGGATAGGCGGAAGTAATGAACCCGGCCACATAAAACTAGTACAAGTCTTACGGGCCGAATAATTTATGTGGTTGGGCATTTTTTACACGGAGGTGAAAAATGTCAGTAGCAAGTGTAGGATTTAACCCTATCTCGCCCGTATCAGTGTCTGATTCTCGAGGGCATCCGGCAAACTCTGTTAGTGCGATAAAACCGGAAGTAAAGGAAAAACCTCAGGAAAGTAAATCATCACAACAGCCGTCCATACAAGACAGGCAGATTCTTGATTTAGAACGTATTGGGTATGCCTTTAACAAGAAACTGCAATTTGTAGTTGACCGCAGCTCTAACGAGATCATTGTCAAGGTTATTGATAAGGATACGGATAAGGTATTGAAAGAAATACCGCCTGAGGAATTACAACGGTTGCATGAAAACTTAAAAGAGGCTATCGGTCTTCTATTCGATGAGATGGTCTAAATCTGGCTTTGAAACTAGTCAGATACTAAACTGCAATAATTGGGAGGTTTACAGTTTATGTCCGATATTTACGTACCGGGAGTAAAGAGCAGATTTAATTCAGAGCAACTCATTGATGACCTGATGAGCATTGAAAGGATTCCCAGGGACAGAGCGCAAAATAATATTAACTCTTTGCAAGTCCAAAAAGTATATTGGCAAGAAGTAGGCAGACGTGTAAATTCCTTACGTGACAGCGCACGCCAACTCTTCTCTTTCCAAAACCCTTTTAACGAAAGGATTGCAGACAGCTCAGATAAAGCTGTACTTACCGCTAACGCGACAAGGGAAGCGCAGGAACAATCATTACAATTTACAGTAAAACAAACTGCACAAGCAGACCGTTTTCTATCTCAGCCTCTTGATGAGAGGATGAGGATAGAAGCCGGTACATATTCGTTTTCTGTCGGTAATAATGAAATTTCTATTTCTTTCCGCGGCGGCACTTTAAGAGATTTTGTTGAAATAATAAACAGAAGGGGGCAGGAAAAATTGGGCGCGTCCCTTATAGCGGTCCAATCTGGAACAAGGTCTCTTTTAATCGAATCAAAACTAACCGGCTCAGAAAACAGGCTTACCTTTGCACAAGATGCTGAAGCTCTTGCCTTAAAAACCGATATGATGGCAGTCGCCAACGACACGCAAAGAGATATTACAATCAACGACGCGAATGTCCGTAAGAGCGGGCTGAACGCTTCACATATAACGGTACAGGATGGAGTTGTAAAAGTATCACCGCAAGCGACAGCTTCCCTACCTTTAAATATTACACTGGATACAAACACACCTTTAGTCATGCGTATTGAAACACAAACAAGAGTTGAAACAGGGGATGCGTTTTTAACGCCGCAGCCTCCGCCAGGTCCTACAGTTCCTTCAGGGAATGTAACCTACAACGGGATAACAATTGAAAACGAACCTTCTCAAGCACCCATGCCGGAATGGCAGCTGCCTGCAAACCCTGTCCGCAAGGATGATATGTCGGTTTTTACATTAAATTTTTCTGATGGCACTTCCGCTAAACTACCGGCAATATCAGACAGTAATAATTTTACTTCAAGGCAATACCCCTTAAGCGATATAGCGCGGGGAAAAACCATTGTTTCGCTTAACGTAGAAAATAACAATACACACCGTGAGGTATCCGTCGGTAAGATTGATGTAATTGACCCCTCTTCGGCAGGAGGTTTAAGACCTTTAAATGCAGTCTCTACCGCACGTGACGCTATAGTATCAATGGAAGGGATAGAAATTATCCGCTCTTCAAATAATATTGACGATCTTATCCCCGGTGTTACCTTGAATCTAAGGGGGGTTTCAGACCGCCCTGTTGATTTGAATATCCGCGGCAACGTAGAAAGCATCAAAGACGCGATAATTTCTTTTGTGGGAAACTACAACCGGCTAATGGCAGAAATAAATATATTAACCAGTACAAGAGGAAACGTAAACACTCCTGATATGCCTTCACAAGCTAGAGGGGATGTACGCCTTATAGATGAATTAACATATTTATCAAAGGAAGAAGCTGATGAAATGAGAAGCAGGTTAGGCGCCTTCGGCGGTGATATTACTTTAACTACTTTAAAAAATAACCTTATGCGCACAGTGACAGCGCCCTACCCTACAAACCTTGAACGCGATCTTTCATTGCTTGCCCAGATTGGTGTCAGTACAAATGCTGAAAGAAGCTCAGGCTACGACGCATCAAGGCTCAGAGGTTATCTGCAAATAAACGAACAAACACTTGACGCTGCACTAGAAACAAAAATACCTGCAATAAAGGAGCTTTTTGCATCTGACACATCGGGCGATATGCTTGCAGACACAGGGGTGGCTTTTAATGTTGATGCTCTTGTCCGCCCCTTTGTAGAAACAGGCGGAATAATCGCATTAAAAACCAATACGATTGATTCACGTATAAATCAAGATGAAAGGCGCATCTCTACTTTAGACCGCCAACTTGCCGCAAAGGAACAAGAATTAAAAATTCAATTTGCAAGAATGGAGTCTGCTTATGCAAGAATGGAATCAATGTCTACTTCTTTGGATAATTTTAATCAACAAAACCGCGGAAACAGATAATTTATGAATATAAATATTAACGGGAAAACGCTTGATGTAAAACTTGAAAAAGAAAAATTTGTAGGGGAAGTTCTTTGCGGGATTGAAAAATGGCTTTCTGATTCAGGGCATGTTTTAAGCGGGATTTCAATAGATAATCAGGAAATTAATGTAGCGGAAATAGAAAGCGTATTTAAAAAAGAAATTAACACAATAGAAAATCTTGATATATATACTGAAACTATTTCAAATCTTGTTATGAAAAGCTTTCGCGCTTTGCTTGAAGATATAGAAAAATATGAAAGACTTGGCTTCGAAGAAAAAGCAAACTTTTTTAATAACTGGAAAGAAAACTCTTATGCAAATTTTCTAAATGAAGAAGCAGGCGATCTTTATAACTTATGCGAAAACACATTTGCGCGCGCTGAGTTAAGCGTTCAGGATTTAAAATCAATCACAGAAGAAAGAATACGGGAAATAAATGAGCCGGATAAAGAATTTGCCAATATTGAATCAATTTTAAATGAGATTTGCAAGAAGCTTGTCGACCTTCCTTTGGATATTCAAACAGGCAAAGAAGCGCAGGCTGCAAAGACAATCCAGTTATTTGCAGCAATTACTGAAAAAATCATGCGTATCTTCTATCAGCTTGATATTCAAGGGTATTTAACAAAAACAGGCAATGAAAACATATTAGAGCAAATATCGGATTTTACAGGAATTTTACAGGAATTATTTAATGCTTATGAAAAAAACGATTCGGTTCTTGTCGGAGATCTGGCGGAATATGAAGCATCTGTCAGGATAAAAGATATTTATACAACTATCATGTCTAAAATCCATAAACAAACAAAGTTTGAGCAAACGAAGTTTAAGCAAACGAAGTTTGAGGATTCTTAACATGGAAAAACAGAGGTAAAGAATGGGAACCGATTTTACCGGACTCAATATGGATCCGACTTTTTCATTAAGAGATATACTTATCTTTCTTGCTGTATTGGCTTTAATCATCGGAGTATTAGTTATAATTAACGCTTCAAAAAAAGGAGCAAAGGGGGGGAAAGCAGGTTCGTCAGGATTTGGAGGTATTTTTTCCGTTTTTGCCCTTCACCGTATAGCAAGAAATATCGGTTTAAGCAATAACCAAGTAAAAATGCTTGATTATGTTTTTAAAACTGACGGGGTGACTGACCCGGAAAAATCAATCGCTACCCCCGCCCTGCTTGACCGTCATTTCAGGAGGGCATACCGCGCGATAGATCAATCATCAGACAGTTCTGAAGAAGTTCAAAAAAAGCTAGGGCTTCTTTTTTCTACCAGAAATATGCTGGAAAACAGTCCTATCGGCTCTATCACTTCATCAAAACAGTTAAAAGAAGACACAGTTTTAAATATTTCTTACGGAAAGGAAAAATTTGAAATCGCTGTCGTTTCTGCAAAAGATGATAACCTTGCCGTAGAAACCCCTAAAAGCGTATTGGGCAGCCAGGTAAAAATACCGCGCGGCACCAGAATTTCTGTTATATTTTTTACAAAAAGCAATAAAGGCTTTTCTTTTGAAAGCCGTATTATAGGCTATGCATCAACACAAGGCATCCCGACTTTATTAATCGCGCATTCAAATCAATTAAGGTTTCTTTCACAACGGCGGTTTAGAAGAAAGCAATCGGTTATTGCGTGTTTTATGTTTTTAGTGTATGTTGAAGGTAGCGGAAAAAAACAACGTTTGATAGTTGACAAACGCCGTATTAGCGGAAGTATTGCGGATATTTCTGTCGGAGGATGTTCAATTAAATCAATGTCCCCCATCCAGGTAGGGGCAAAGTTTAAAATTGAATTTATGCAAAGAGATACTAATGTGGCGGCTTTAGGGCAGGTATTAAGAACAAACAGAACGGGTATGAATACAACGATTCATGTTAAGTTTTTAAGAGTATCACAAAAGTCAATGAATATCATTAATGCTTTTGTGTATGAATATGCAAACGATTAAATTAATTGTGAAAAAAGGAAGAGTAAAATGAAGGTTATTGCAATTAAAGACACAATCAGAAAAGATGTACCGATTTATTACCGCATGCTTTATACAGGTGTTGCAGTAATTGAATTAAACGATGTAGCAAAAGAGTTTAGAATCGATTTTTCTATCGAAACCAAACCGACAGGAATGAAAGAGATAATAATTAATTTTATTGATAAAATCGATTACCCTCTTGTCCCTGTTACAAAAGAATTAAGACAATATATCACTAATTTGGATTATGAAGGCGGACTCCCCGATCTATAGTCCGGAAAAAACTTATATCTCCAATTCACCTGAAGAAACCCTCTCACTTGGAAAACAGATAGCCTCAAATCTTTCACCCGGCAATGTTATCGCTCTTTGCGGAACTCTGGGCAGCGGTAAAACCGTTCTTGCCAAAGGGATTGCTTTAGGCTTAGAAATCACAGAAAATTTAACAAGCCCTACATATACGATCATCAATGAATACAGGACAAAGAACAATGAAATAATACTTTATCATATTGATGTTTACAGGCTTGAAAATGAAAAAGACTTTGAAGATATCGGGGGGATTGAAATTCTCAACTCAAAAGGGATTTGCATAATTGAATGGAGTGAAAAAATTATAAAATTACTGCCTGCCGATACAATTAAAGTTTCGATTGAGATTAAGGGAGAGAATTCAAGGGGGATTAAAATATTATAATGTTATGACTTTAGGACAAGCAAATTTATGAACCTTCTTTCAATTGACTCAAGCTCAACCATCCTTTCTGTCGCAGTTTCAAGCGGAAAAAATATCCATTATAAAGAAACTGATGAAGGTATGAAACATTCAGAGCTTGCCATGGATTTTATCGACAGCATGATGAAAGAAGCCTCTTTAAAACCCTGCGATTTAAACAGCGTTCTTTGCATGGGAGGGCCGGGCTCTTTTACAGGGCTTCGTATCGCTTATTCGATTGCTAAAGGTTTGGCTCTTTCCCTTTCCATCCCTTTTGCCCCTGTCCCTACGCTGGATTGTATTGCCTATCAAAATGAAGAAAATAAGGGGGATGCAATTTTAGCGGTAATTGAGTCCCGGAAAAACGCTTGTTTTTACTCGTTTTTTAAAGATAACTTGCGTCTTACAGAAGACAAGGAAGCGGATTATTTGCAAATTGCAGAGGAAATTAAGAATTTTAAAGAAAAAATTATATTAAAAGGACATTCTTCCGCTTTTTTTTATGATTTTTTACCGGTAAATTTAAAAGAAAAAATTATATTTAATTATAAAAACAAAGGTTTTGCCAAAGAAATAATCTATATTGCACAAAAACAAAATATATTAGATAATATGAACACCGCATTTTTATCTTCAGGACCTGAGTATGTAAGGCTTAGCGACGCACAAGCCGCCTTAGCGGCGCGGAATTAAAGTTGTTTTAAAATGGAAAAAACTTATGAATTATATTATCGAAGAAGAATTAGAAGTTATTGAAGAAGATGATGATGATGATAATGTTAACCTTTCTCCTGAAGAACCCATTAATGATTATGTTTTATCATCTTTACACAATCCGTTTAAAACAAGTGTTTTTCCTGTATTGATCATTAATAAACAATTAAAAATTATTTTTTCAAATGAATCATGCGAACAAATGTTCATAGGTTTTAAAAATCTGACAGGAAAATATTTTTTTGATTTATTCAGTAAGGCATTTGAAATAGATGATGTTAGAAAAATTAGAGAAACTATATTAAACGGCGGCAACGGTTTTTCATGGAAAGGAACCGCCCAGTTAAAAAATCGTGATACAGTTACCGTGCAAATCAGGGTATATATCTTTCCCTTAGAAATGGATCTTAATGCGCCAAGTGATTTTGTAATAATGTTTGATGACTTTACAGAAGAAAATAAAAAATTATTAAGGTCTGTTTTCTTATCATTACTTGAAGCGTCAAAATTAAAGGATAACGATACAGGAAATCATATAATCCGGGTAAATGAATATTCAAAACGCCTTACAGAGGTGCTTTTTAAACTCGGCAGTTCAAATGACGAAAAGGCAATCAAATTTAAACGTATTGACGCTGATTTCCTGGATAATATCAGCTTTTTGGCTGCAATGCATGATGTAGGAAAAATCGGTACTCCGGATGATATTTTAAATAAAAAAGGACCCTTGTCTGATTGGGAATGGGCTGTAATGCGCGAACATACCAAAAACGGCGCATTCATCCTTTCAACCTATCCCTACCCGATGGCAAAGGAAATCGCTCTCTCCCATCACGAAAAATGGAACGGCACAGGTTACCCCTTCCAGTTAGAAGGAGAGATGATCCCTCTCGCCGCAAGAATCGTAATGATAGCTGATGTATATGACGCGCTACGCATGGCGCGCTGTTATAAACCGTCCCTTTCCCATGAAGTGGCTGTATCAAAAATAATTGAACAAAGCGGTACTCACTTTGATCCTTCTTTAATAGAAGTTTTTAAAACAATCTCAGATGATTTTGAGCGGATTTACAACGAGTACGCGGATTAATAAAGAACAAATAACAAATATTATAGTTTGAATGATTAATTAAAACAAATCTAAATGTTTTTTGTCAATTTCTTCAAATGCTTCTATAAGAAATTGATTTAAAAATAACATTTTATCTTTATCTTTCCAACGTATTAAAGTTTGCGGAATACATTCTTCTATTGAATAATTAAAACGCTTTTTGAATAATTTTTCATCAGGCCCGTCAATGTAGCGGAAACCCATTAAAATACTTTCTTTTAAAAGCGTTATACGATCTATTTTTTCAATATTGTTTTCAAAAGCAAATTGTTCATCGTTCTTTATACTTTGATCCATTTTTTCTGTAAAAGTAAATCTCTGCGCGGTTCCTGTATCTTCATCAATAAGCGTAGCTGATGCAGAAGGACCAGCTCCTATCCAGCTTTTCATCTGCCAATAACGAATGTTATGAAGACATCGTTTAAAAATATTGTTTGATCTGTTTTTAGCGAAATTTGATACTTCGTAGTGTTCAAAACCTGCTTTCAAAAGAGCATCCCTTCCTTTTAGCCAAAGATAATCAGAGTTGTCTGCGTTTGGCAAAGAGATATTTTTATTTTTTATTTTTTCTTCAAGTATTGTGTTGCTTTCTACTGAAAGATTATAAAGTGATATATGTGACGGAGAAAAATCCAATATTTTATTTATATCATCCAGTATTATTTTTTCATTATGATAAGGAAGCCCTGTTATTAAATCAATAGATAATACATCAGGAAAATACTTCGAAGCAAGAGCGAGGCTTTTTTTCAGCAAATTTTCATCTCCTTTTCTGTTAACGGAAGATCGTGAAATTTCATGAAAAGTTTGTATCCCGAGACTAAGCCTGTTTATACCTCCATCCCGGCATGCATCAAGAAATTCTTCATTTAAAGATTCCGGGTTCGCTTCAACAGTAAACTCAACAGGAGAAAAAAAAGGGATTTTCTTTAATTCATTAAAAATAAATTTTATTTTTTCACCTAACACAGATGGAGTCCCGCCGCCTATATATACTGTAGGAATTTCATTAATTGAAAAAATATCAATTTGTTTTTTTATATCGTTAATAAGAGCGCGAAGAAAAGCATCTATGTATTCATCATTAAAGGAACTTTTAGTAATTGAAAAGAAATCACAATAATCGCAAAAAGAAGTACAAAAAGGAATATGTATATATAATGAAACACTTTTATTATATATTGTCACTTTTATTATGAAAAATCCGTGAAAATCCGAAGATCATTTTAACCCCTTAAAATAATTCCAACCTATTAAGAGGCCAAAAGCGCAGTATCGCTCTTGCTGTAATTGAAGACGGCGGTACAGGTCCCCATGTACGTGAGTCGTTTGTATTACCGCGGTCATCGGAAACTACAAAACATTCATTTGTATTTAATTTAATTGTATCCATCTTTCCGGAAAAGGGAATTGATTCATCCCAAATTAAATTTTGCTGGGATGTGTTTTCAAAAGATGTATTATTATCAAGAATTTCAGGTTTTGCAGGATGATATGGTTTTTCTGAAAATTCAAATTCAGTCAGCACATAAGTGTGTCCAACAGCTTTAATCCTGAACACATAATCATTCATTGAAATTTCATCGCCGGGGAGCGCTATAACTCTTTTAATATAATATTGTACATCTTTTGAATAAATACTTATTTTTTGCAAGGTAAAAAATCTTACCGCCGCATCTGCAATTCGTAAAGGGAGTTTCCTATTAATTTCATTTTGTTTAATTAAAACTATTGTACCCCTTTTAAATGATAAGCGATTTTCATTATTTTTATTTATATTCCAGAAAGGATTAAAAGAAGTAAAAATTATACGGTCGCCTTTAAGAAGACCCGGTTGCATGGTATCGTTTTCAACTACCCATACAGAAATGAAAAATGTTACAAGACAGTTATATGCAACTATAAAAAGAATAAAGAAGAGAATAAATTTTATTAAACGGTGACGTTTATTTTTTAAATCTACATAAGAATAAGGCGCTCTTTTTTCCAACATTTAAAACCGCCTCATTTAATACCGCCCATTCTGCTTGCAGGCCAATAAATTATCATCCCTTTTCCAAGAACCTTTGATATCTTTACAGGTCCAAAATAACGCCCGTCTCTTGAATTATCGCGGCTGTCCCCCATCGGGAAAATCCTGCCTTTAGGAACATACCAGCCAAGTCGTTCTTTTGCCAATAATGTCGCATAACGCACGTCATGAGGAGCGGCTTTCCTTAATGTTTCAAGCCTCGATCTTCCATGTGCAAGAGAATCTGCAAAACGCTCTGTTTGCGAAGCCTCTTCAATTAATTTTTGCGAAGGTTGTATGCCCCTGTCTAACCAAGCTGCTGCTTTTCCTGATGCATTAATTGCCGAATATTGATTTTCTTTTACTAATCTTAATATATTATGATTAAAACTGCGTTGTTTATTAAATTCTCTTTCGTTTACCCATCTATCTTCGCCTGCAAAACGAATTTTCATTTCGCCTTTTTCTGAATTAAAATGATCGCCTTCATACCCTACAGCGCGTTTTATTAGAAAATGAACACGCGGCTCTCCTGTCTCATCCTTATCAATGTCAACTAACGATAAAGTTAACATATAAATGATCCTCTGAGCGATATCAAAGACAGTCCCTCTTGAAATATATGAAGGGTTTTCAAAGATTATAATATCATTGCGTTTAGGTTTTATAACGCTTGGTAATTTAAAAAAACCGGGTAAAACCTCAGGACCGTAAACCAGTTTATTAACAAAAACATGATCGCCAATATTAAGAGTATCTATCATGGAGCCCGAAGGGATACGGTATGCTTGAATTAAATATTGATTAAGCAATAAAACCATACAAGCAGCCCATAAAAAAGCTTCGATCCAGTCTATAATTGCGCTTTTTGCTTTACGTTTTTCCTTCTTAATACGGCGTGTTTTTGCTCTATTTGTTAAATATTTCTCAGTTATTACTTGAATACGGTCAAAAAAGTCCATTTGAGCAATCTTAGCAAAAAAGAAAAAACCAATCAAGTACGCTATCAATCTCCTGCAAGAGCTGATAATTTTTCTCTTATAAATTCGCTCTTTTCTTTTAACCCGATGCTGCCTAAAGTCATTATGAGTACGTTAGGTTTTTTAGGATCGGGTTTAATTTTCCCTGAGGAAATCTGCATCAGACGTACAAGACGGTCAACTTTAACACTTGCTACTTTGAGGAACTCGATACGGACTACACCGTTTCTTTCTTTCAAGGAAGATATTGTTAATTGGCGGCATATTATCCTTATTTCTGCAAGTGAAAGCAGAGAGGCAGCTTCATCCGGGAGGGGACCGAAACGATCTGTCAATTCAGAGTATACTTTTTCTAAATCTTCTTTTTCGCGGATTGAAGCAATCATCTTGTATACTTCCATTTTTTCTTGCGGAGAATCAATGTATGAGTCAGGGATAAATCCTGAATATTCAAGTTCTAGAAGAGATTCAGTTTCCGCTTCGTAGTTTGAATCTTCCAGTCGTCTGACAGCTTCTTCTAACAATTTTACATATAAATCAAAACCGACCGAGTAGATATCGCCGGATTGTTCGCGCCCTAAAAGATTTCCTGCCCCTCTTATTTCCATATCTTTCATAGCGATTTTAAAACCGGAACCGAGTTCTGTAAAATCGGAAATTGTCTGCAATCTTTTCATTGCAATTTCAGATAAGGATTTTTGCTCAGGATAGAAAAGATAGGCATAGGCAAGCCTGTCGCAGCGCCCTACCCTTCCGCGAAGCTGATAGAGCTGGGATACGCCGTACATATCGGCGCGGTCTATTATTATTGTATTTACATTCGGTATGTCAATTCCGTTTTCAATAATTGTTGTCGAAACAAGCACATGAAAACCGCCGTGGATAAAACGGCGCATAACATCTTCAAGTTCCTGCGCGTCCATTTGCCCGTGCGCCGTTTCAATTAACATTTCAGGTAACAAACGTTCAAGGCGTATCCTTATCTCTTTTAATGTTTCAATGCGGTTGTGAAGAAAAAATATCTGCCCTCCCCTTTCAACCTCACGCCTTATCGCCTGCACAATTAAATAATCATCATACTCGTCAACTATTGTTTCGATAGGGTGTCGCCCCGGAGGCGCTGTCGCCAAGAGACTCATATCCCTAATTTTTACAAGACTCATGTGAAGTGTGCGCGGTATGGGTGTTGCAGAAAGGGTTAAGCAATCAACATTTGTTTTTAATTCTTTAAGACGCTCTTTATCTTTAACCCCAAACCTTTGTTCTTCGTCAATTACAATGAGCCCTAAATTTTTAAATTGCACATCACGCTGTATGATACGGTGCGTTCCTACAAGAAGATCAATTTCACCTTTTTTAAGCTGTTCAAGTATGATTCGGATTTTCCTCTTTTCTACAAAACGCGAAAGCATGGCGATTTTTACAGGGAATTGCGAAAAACGTTCCAGAAAATTTTCATAATGCTGTTCAACTAGAATAGTTGTAGGTGCAAGAAAAGCAACCTGTTTCCCGCCCATCACAGCTTTGAAGCATGCGCGAATTGCAACCTCTGTTTTACCGTAACCGACATCACCGCAAATTAACCTGTCCATTGGGGAGTTGCTTTCCATATCGTTTTTAATTTCTTCTATACAACGGAGTTGATCTTCTGTTTCTTCAAAGGGGAAAGCGGCTTCAAACATCGTTTGCCATTCAGAATCTTTTGGAAAGGAAAAGCCTTGCGCTTTTTTACGTTTTGAATATAATTCAATAAGTTTTTCCGCGATATCTTCTACGGATTTTTTTACCTTATTTTTTCTGCTCTCCCAGCTCTTTGAACCTATGGTATCAAGACGCGGGGGCAGCCCCTCGTTTCCTATATAACGCTGGACAAGATTTAACTGTTCAACAGGTACAAAAACTGTTTCTTCGCCTGCATATTCAATTTTAATATAATCTCTTTCATGAAACAAATCCGTTAAGTTTTTATCTTGATAACTGGATTTAATTCTCTCTATACCTTTGAATAAACCTATACCGTGATTTACATGCACAACATAATCACCGGGATTTATTTCTACAAAGGTGTCGATAGGACTTGACCTTACAGTTTTTAAAGATCGCGGTATGCGTTTACGCCGCCCGAAAATTTCTTTTTCCTGAATAACGGAAAATTTAATGTCAGATAACGCAAAGCCCGCCGTTAAAGGGCAGGCGATAATCGAAAGGTTTTTATGCGGCTCTAAAATTGTTTTAATGCGTTCTGCTTGCACTTCAGATTCTGCCGCGACAGCTATTTGCCAGCCGTTTTTCAATAAAGAAGCGAATTCTTCTTTAAGATAATTGATATTTCCAAAGAAACTCCGTGAAGGTTCGCAGGGTAACTCAATATGACTGTGCCCTTCCTTCGGCTCTCCTTTAAGAGTTCTAAATGAAATAATACGGGAAGAATGTTTAGAAAACCGATCAATTAAATCGCTGAAATTTAACAATAATCGTTCAGGTAAAGGATACCGGCAATCTTCCCTCTTTGCTCTCGAATACTGTCCTTGAAATTCCCTGAAAAGGCTGTCGTGCATATTTTCAAGCCTTTCACGATCAATTAAAATTAAAATACTTTCTGTGTTAATATAGTCAATAAAACTGGAAATAAAAAAATCGGTGTTAAGGGGCTGGGGAGATTTTTGTTCCATCTTCCCTTTTTCTTCTTCCTTTAAAAAAGCTAAAGGAAAAAACATCTCTTCGCCCTTTGTCCATCGGCGAGAAATAAGATCATCAATTATCGATTTTCCCTTGTCAGAAAATTCCTTGCAAGTTGAAAGATTTTTTTCTAAGATTTCAATACGCTCATCTGTCCAGATTACTTCTTTCATAGGGCGGATAGTCAAACTGTTTAATTTATCGCTTTTTGTCCCCTGCATAACAGGATCGAATTTTTTAATTGATTCTACCGTATCAAAATCAAAAAGAATCCTGTACGCATCTTCATCACTGCCCATGAAAATATCAAGCACTTCCCCTCGCAGGGCAAACTCGCCGTGAACCTGCACTCTCGGGACACGGGTATAACCGTAAGAAACTAAAGAAGCGCATAGGGAAATACAATCAATCTTGCCTCCGGGTTTTAAAGAAAAAAGCAGGCTTTTCATATAATCTCGTGAAGGAAGGGGTGAAACAAAGGCGCGGTCCGGTATAATATAAACGCCGGGTTTTCCATTTGCTAAATCGGATAAGACCTTCACTCTCTCGCTGAAAACAGCGGCAAGAGGAGATAATTCACGGTAAGGGGCGGTCCCCCACCAGGGGAATTTATGGCAAGGAAGGCTTGAACGGGACAGATCAAGAAGGATATCATCTGCTGTTTCTTCGTTAGGGACTATGACAAAAAACTGACTGTCGGCAACTTTCATTTGAGAAAAAATGTGCGCAATCAAAATAGAGTTAAAAGAGCCTTCGCTGCCTTCAATATCAATGGGAAATTTAGCGTTTTTTACAGTGAAAAGAAGAGTAGAAACAGCTTCGCAGACAGATGTCTTTTTGATAAGCTCAGGAAAAGATAAGGTATTCATCTAAATCTACCGATTACTATAATATAGAAGTGTGTTCTTTTGGAATACCCTTATTTGAATAAAAAATCCTTTTTTGAGGAAGTATGATGAAAAATTTCTATCAAACATTAGCTCTTGTTTTATTCGGATTAATCAGCCTTTCTTTTATCCATGCTTATGAATCTGACGCTCAAGGGGAAGTAGAGTTTAATATCCGTTTTTACGACAGACGGATTTATTATGTTACAGGGAACAGCAATGATGATCCTATCTATGTACAGGTGACTATAACCAATAACAGCCCCTTCCCTTACAGGTTTAAACTCGCCGATGACCGCGCTTTTACCATGAATATTGATATTAGAACTATGACAAACCGCAAGTTACCGGAAGCCGATTCTCTTATCCGCAAAAGAACTACATATAATCAAATATTTTTCCGTGAGATAACCATAGAAAGCAGAGAATCCTTTTCCTTTATTGAAAATTTAAGGGATTATGTACGTTTTGATCAGAGCGGCTCTTTCAGAGTACGGGCTTTTGTTTACCCGGAACTGATACGAAATACCTCTGTAAAACCCATTGAATCAAATTATTTAAACCTTAGCCTCCGCCCGGTCCTTATTCTGGACTCTGAAGGTATCCCCATTCAAATGGACAGCGCTACAGGCGCCGCTCTTGTAAAACAGCCCCTCCCTCCTGATGAAGTAGTAATTTATATGATAACCGCCCGCCAGCAATCCCATTGGGAAAGATATATGCTTTATCTTGACCCAAAAACCATGCTTTTAGAAGACGCGAATTTAAGCCGCAGATACTACAGCGAAAATGAAGCGGGAAGACTTACAATGATTGCAGATTTTATACAAAACTTAAGAAATTCTTTTTTTACTAACGATATATCTCTCATCCCGGCAAGCTATGAAATTTTAAGGACTGAATATAATAACGATAAGGGGATAGTATCGGTTATGCAAAAATTTAGAATGCAAAATTATACCGAGTTAAGGCTTTATAGATATTTCCTTGAAAAGAGGGATAATTTCTGGATAATCACTCATTATACAACCCAAGGTATGGGAACCGAGGAATGATTGACAAAAGTGATTTTTATCAGTTAGTATAAAAAAAGCGGGGAGTATGAAAGCATTAATTATTACCGATGGGACAGAATCAATTCAATCCATTGCACTTTTAATTAAAGATTCTCTTACTGATTATATAACAGATATTTGTACAGCAGAGAATTTTAAAGGTAATGAAGTCCTTCCCTCAGATGTTTTTTTTATCGGTTGCAGCGAACCTTCCCCTGCTTCTTTTAATTTTATAGAAATGATGTTTACCCACATTAATTTTGCTTCAAGAAAATGCGGTGTTTTTTCTTTAAATAAAAAAACAAGCAAATACCTTCTTGATATTCTAAAAGACAGCGAAGTTATTATAACAGAACCCTTATTAGTTTCAGATTTAAAAGAATTAAAAAAAGCAGATATAAAAAAATGGCTTAAACCCATCATTAAATAATTGATAATTAAATAAAGAGGAAAACAATGTCTGCTATAAATTTAGATGACTATGTTAGAAAAGTCCCGGATTTTCCAAAGAAAGGCATCCTTTTTTATGATATTACAAGTATTTTAGCCACTCCTGTCGCTTTTAAATACTGTATAGATAGAATGGTAGAAATATATAAAAATAAACAAATTGACGCAATCGCCGCGATAGAAGCCAGAGGTTTTTTATTCGCTACACCCTTCGCTTATAATTTAGGCATCCCTGTTATCCCCATCAGAAAAAAAGGGAAACTTCCCGGTGTTACGCTTTCCAAAAAATATGATCTGGAATATGCCCAGGCGGAAATTGAAGTGCACAGCTCGGATGTTCCCAGAGGTAAACGCATTTTATTAACAGACGATCTTATAGCCACAGGAGGGACCTTAAATGCCGCACGCTCCCTTCTTGTAGAAGGGGGAGCAGAGGTTCCTGAAATCTTCGGTATAGTCGCATTGCCGTTTTTAAATTATAAAAAAATACTTGATCCGACACCCGTAACTACATTGATTGAATATCATAGCGAATAATTTTTATTCCCCATTGTAAAGAAATAAAAACATGTATAAAATAAGATATGAGTAAAACCTTATCTTATGTTCTGGTTACCCCTTATACAGTTGCAAAAAGCAGAACAGGCGGCGTTCTTTCACGCCTTCTTTCAAGAACTGATTTAGAATTGGTAGGCGCCCAAATCTTTACGCCCGATAAAAAATTTGCAGAAATGTATGCCGAATCCTTAAGGGAAAGGGCTCCGCAAAACCAGCTTGTTCTTTTAGCCGACTATGTAAAACAATTTTTCGCCCCTTCCGGCGGAAGACCTCACAGAACGCTTTTACTTCTTTTTAAGGGTGAAAACCCTTGCGAGCAGCTTTTAAATGTCTGCGGGCACTTATACACCCAACATGTTGAAGTTGACGCTCTTGCGGGTGAAACTATCCGCGACACTTACGCAGATTTAATTTTCGATGCAAACAACCCGGATGAAGTAAGATATTTCGAACCTGCTGTCTTAACCCCCAGGCATCAGGATGAAGCGGATAACGATATGCGTTTTTTTGCAAATTTCCTGGAAGGTCAGGAAAACCTTGTTAAAAATGTTGTATACCCAGACCCTTCAAAAATAGAAAAAACCCTTGTAATAATAAAGCCTGATAATTGGAAACATAATTCATCGCGCCCCGGCACAATTATAGATATGTTTTCGCGTACAGGTTTGCGTATAATAGGTATTAAAGTCCACCGTTTCTCGCTTGCCCAAGCCCTTGAATTTTACGGGCCTGTCGAAGCGATACTAAAGAAAAAACTCGCCCCTACTTTCGGCTTAAAAGCGAAAGAAATTTTAGAGCGGGCTTTTAATTTCCCTCTCAGCAAGGAATTAACCGATACCTTAGGCTCTGATTTCGGCACCGAATGCGCAAAAGATCAATTCCATCAAATTGTTGAGTTTATGTCCGGCAAACGCCCGGGGCAAACAAATGAAGATATCAACAAACCCGGCGATGTAAAATGTATGATCCTTGTTTATGAAGGTGAAAACGCAGTAAATAAAATCCGCGATGTACTGGGTCCCACAGACCCCTTGCAAGCCCCCGAAGGCACGGTACGCCGCGAGTTTGGAAGCAACGTCATGGTTAACACAGCTCATGCTTCAGATTCAACTGAAAGTTATGAACGGGAACAGAACATTGTACAGATCAACAAGAACTCAATTGTATCGATTATCCGGGAACATACAAGTTAGTTAATTTCTGTTTACTTTAATCCCGCTCCGGTTAATAATCCGTTAAGAACTTGCGGGAAGGGAAAAGAATTTTTAGTCCTGTCAATTAAACCGAATAACTCGCCATTTCCTGTAAAACCGGCATTATCCCACCATACACAGGGTATCCCCTTACTTTTGGCATAACCTACATAAAATTCAGCCCACTGTGCCCGCGTTTCTTCATTGTTTTTATCCATCGCGCCGAACTCGCCTAATATAACAGGTATACCCTTACTGACAAAAATATTATAAGCGCGATCAACCCCGCTTGTAATCGGCGATGTATCTGATGAATTACTTTTACTCCATTTGTTAAAAGATTTATCCGTGTTTAATGCGAAATTATAAGGTGCATAAGAATGATAAGAAACAATTAACTTTTTATTGGCAGAATCGGAAGGAAGGACAAGACCGTTCATTGCCGAAGACTCAACTGAAGCTGCGTAAGTATTTATCAGTAAAAAACGTTTATCGTTATTACCACCGCTGTTTCTAACAACACTGACAAAAGTATTGTAATATTTATTTAGATTTGCCCGTTCTGCGGCAGTACCGCCTTGCCATTCATACTCGCTGCCCTTGGTTCTGGGTTCATTCAATGCTTCAAAAATTAATTTTTCATTATAATTTTTAAAGTTATCTGCAATTTGCGTCCATATTTTTTTAAATGCATCCAAACCTGCATCTGTATTATTATTCATGAAAGTAAAAATACTTTCATCATGATGGGTATTTAAAATAATATACATATCGTAAGAGACTGCATAATTAACAATTTCCGTTACTCTCGCCATCCATGCATCGGGAATTTTATAATCTTGAGCTTTAGTTGTAGTTTTTGCCCAGGAAACAGGAATTCTTATAGTATTAAAACCGGCACGTTTTATTGTTCTTATATTCTCATTATTTGTAAGATGCTTAACCCATAATGTTTCAAGAGAGGAAACAGAGCTTGAAGGGGAACCTCCGTTAGCATCAAGGGTATTGCCGAGGTTCCAGCCGAGTTTAATATCTGCAACAAAATCAACTGCAGTTATATTATTAAAAGGCTGAGGTACAGTAAATGCTGCAGACCCAATATCATTAGGTGCGATATCAGCTAAAACAACTTCGTTATCTGTGTTCTGCGGCGTTTTATCACTAACACAACTGTAAATAATAATTGATAAGCCGGTAATAGCCATTAAAACTATAAACATGAAATACTTTAATTTCTTTTTCATATAATCCTCTTATTTATGGGAATAATTTATTGTACTTTTTAATAAGGTACATAGCAATAGATAATTTTAAACATTAATATGCAATTGACAAAGCAATTATAAAACCGTTATATTAAGCAAACTGAGAAAAAACCTGTGGTTTTTTCTTAAGGCCCCTTCGTCTATCGGTTAGGACATGAGATTCTCAATCTTAAAAGAGGAGTTCGATTCTCCTAGGGGCTGAAATTTACAGGTAATTAACAGCAGTCAGAGCAAAATTATAAGGTCTTAGTTCAAATTCTACCGATAATATAAGGGTATGAACGCAATTTCAGTATTATATGCAGGAAATCTGTCAAAATTTGCTTTTGAATCACTTTATAAGGGGCAAAATTCCCTTGCTCTTACCCTTGAACAAGTAAAAAAGTGTCCAGGAGTGTCAAAAACCGTATTATTGGCGTCTCAAGGCGATTTTTCCAATTTAAATGAGGTAGAAATCGAACAAAGAGATAACTGGACGAAAAAAAGCCTTCTGGATAAAATAGCAAGCCTCCAAAGCGGTTTTGAGCTTATCTATTTCTCCTTCGCCGATTGCCCCTTTATTGATCCTGAGCTTGCAGGTTTAATCGCGCAAAGGCATCTTCAATACAGAGCCGAATATTCCTATGCTGACGGTTTCCCTTACGGGCTTGCCCCCGAGACTCTTTCCCCCGGAACGGCAGGTATACTTTCCCATATATTGGACAAAGACGGACCTGTAGAAAGAGATTTATTATTTTCTGTTATTCAAAAAGATATTAATAATTTTGATATCGAAGTGGAATTATCAAATATTGATCTTACCTTACACAGAATAAATCTTTGCGCGGATTCTAAGCGGAATTATTTATTATTACAAAATTTTATTAAAGCAAATAACTATAAGATTCCGTCTGCATCCGATGTTGAGCGTATCGTAGAAGAACAGCCTGAAATTTTAAGAACCCTTCCCATTTTCTACCCCATTCAAGTTTTCGGCGGCTGTCCTACTAAATGTTCGCTCTGCCCTTATCCTATGTTTAATGATATCGGCCGCAAAGATTTTATGGATTGCGGAAAATTTGAAAACCTTCTTGATCAAATAATCACTTTTTCAGGCGATGCGGTAATTGATCTTTCTTTGTGGGGAGAATTAAGTTTACATCCTGAAAAATTAAAATTGATTGAAGCTGTAATAAAAAGAAATGAACTTTCATTAGTAATTGAAACTACAGGTTTAAATTGGGAAACAGAAGAACTGGAAAAATGCGCCGCATTATGCGAAGAAGTTTCACGTAACATTAAAACAAGAGAAAACCCTCTTCCGCCTCTTTCGTGGATTATCTCTCTTGATACATCAGATTCTGCCAAGTATATGGAACTGCACGGAAAGGGTTTTGCAGACGCTGACGCTTGCGTAAAAAAACTTTTATCGCTTTTTCCAAATGATTGTTATGTGCAAGCTGTACGTATTAAAGGATCGGAAGAAGATACAGAAAAATTCTACCGTTACTGGAAGGAAAACGCTCCCAACGGCGAGAAAAATATCATTATTCAAAAATACGATGACTTCTGCGGCTCTTTAGAAAAAAAACAAGCGTCGGATATATCACCTGTTATCAGACAGAGCTGCTGGCATATAATGAGAGATTTTCCGGTTTTAATTGACGGGAATGTTCCTTTATGCAAAGAAGATATGGCTGTTTTTAAAAACGATAAAACAAGGGTATTAGGTAATGTTTTCAGCGATTCCTTAGAAAACATTTGGCAAAACGGACAGAAATATTACGAAGAACAATGCGTTTCTAAAGAACCGCACGTTTCTAAAGAACAGTGCGTTTCTAACGAACCGGGCGTTTCAAATGAAAAACGTAAAAAAAATTATTTAGGTCTTTGCGAAAATTGCGATGAATACTATACCTACAATTTTTAACGAAAACATTATCCCCTACACCGCTGTTGGAGGAAAGGAACATATCGGTTCTTCAGGTATTACCGCGATTGTGCTTAACCGCTCCCCTCTTGTAAGAAGGGCTTTTTTTCAAGAGATAGAAAAAACAGGATTTGATACAGTAATTTCCATTGAATCAAGTGCGCCTCATTATGATATCGAAGAACTTGCAGGGCGTTTCCCTTTCGTGCGTTTTATCATACCGGAAAGAGAAATTAACCTTGGTGAACAGATCAACCTTGCAGCCTCAGAAACCCAAAGCCCTCTTTTCTTTGTTCTCCGCAGTGATATGAAAATAATCATTGGAGGAACTGCAAGAAGGATCGCAGAGCGCTTAAGTATCATCACAGAAGAAAATAAAGAAAAAACTGTTTGTTATAAAAGACTTTGTACAGTTCCTGTTTTAATGAACTCAAACTATGAAATTTTTCCGTCAATAGTTACACCTGCAACAGTTAAGAAAAAAATTCAACCCATGTTCATTGAACCTGCCAACGAAAGCGATTACACCCTCTACCCTTTTGACGGTATCGGCATTTATGATAAACAACGCTTCATCGAAATAGGCGGCTTTGATGTTTCAATAAAAAAATTACATTGGCAATTAATGGACTTCGGCTTCCGCGCTCATTTATGGGGTGAAGAAATCGCATTAAGTTTAAATTTAAAACTTTCTTATGAAGGTGAATTACCTATAGAGAACAGCAGTATAGAAGAAAGCTACAGACGCTTTTATTTAAAAAATCTTGCTCCTATATTAAAAAATAAAAATCAAGAAAAAGAAGCTCATCTTCCTTTCTACAGATTCTTTTCATTCATGAAAAACTCAGGAGAAGATATTTTTTCCGCATGGAAAGAATTCAAAGAAAGCAAGAGATGGGTTAATTACAATAAAGACAGATGGATATGCGACGCCCGCGAAGTTGCCAATAAGTGGGGAAATTCGATTTAATTCTTACTTTAAAAATACTTTCACAGATTCACAGAATTTTAATTTTTTTTCTTCATTTTACTCTTTATTAATCAACGTCCTATATGATAATATACATAATTACAGATTTTAATTAAAAAAAGGAGTATAATTTGACAGGTATAGTACTGCAAGCCCGCATTGATTCAACAAGATTACCTGGAAAAGCCCTGCTCCCCCTTGACGGAAAACCTCTAATTTACCGTGTTATGGAAGCTTTGAATCAAATAAAAGAGGATAAAAAACAAAGAACAAATTTTTTAAAGATACTTGCCTGCCCGGATGATTCCTTTTCCGCGTTTAAGCCGCTGGCAGACGAAACAGGGTTTGAAATATTCTGCGGGTCTAAGGAAGATGTGCTTGAGCGTTATTGCGCGGTTATACGTCATTTTTCTTTAAAACGGGTAATAAGAGCGACAGGAGATAACCCATTTGTTTTTTCGGACGCTGCATTTTCCATTGCTTCTGAGGCTTTTACTTTAAACGCTGATTATGCTGTTTACTCAGGTATCCCTTGCGGATCGGGTGTGGAAGCTGTTTCTGCCGGCGCTCTTCTATGCGCTTCCAACAAAGACGCTACCCCTTACGAGAGAGAACATGTCTGCCCTTATTTGTATAATCATCCTGAAACTTTCCGCCTTCACTGCCCTATTTCACCGCCCTGCTGGCAAGGTGAAGATTTGCGTATAACGGTAGATACACAAGAAGATTATGAAAGAGCAGTAAAATTATTTCTCTCTCTTAAAGAAGAACCTGTGCATTTAAGGTATTGCGGGGAAACAATCATCAAGCATTACAGGGAGATTTTTAATATATGAGCAACAGTGGTATTTTAACCGTTCCTGTATGTGAAAGAAAACGGGGCGGAGGGCATCTGTGCAGATGTATATCCCTCGTCAAAGATTTACGCGCTCTTGGCAGGGATGCTTATCTTTATTTACCCTTTCAGTCATCATTCAACAATGAACTAGAAAAAAGTTTGATTAATTTATTTCAATCTTATAATTTTCCTGCTGAATTAAGAATATCAAATGAAAAGATCGAATTTAATGATTTTGAATTTATCATTTTAGATCGTTTTCAAACCCCTTTGGATGAACTTTTATATTGGAAAAAATTCGCTCCGGTAATTGGGATCGATGAGGGCGGGTCACATCGGGATCAATTTGATTTTTTAATTGATATATTAATTCCAGAAAAATTGGGAAGCCCGCGCGCTAATATTTCTTCACCTTCTTTAATAAAATTTCCTTTAAATACTAAATACAATAATAAAAAAATTAAAGAAAGTTATAACAGACAAAAATCAATGAAAATATTAATAACTTTCGGACAGGAAGACCCTGCAGGGCTTGGGTTAAAAACAGCGCGTTATCTTTCAAGCATAAGCGAAAGAAATTTTTTGGACATTACTCTTTTAAGAGGCGCATTGAAAAGATACAACGAGCAGGAAAAATTAGAAAAATTAAAAAATGTAAATGTCATTGAATCTATCCCTAACCTGGCGGAACATCTTTACAAGTATGATATTGTTATCACACATTACGGGATAACAGCTTATGAAGCCCTTTATGCAGGCACTGCCGTTTTACTGGCATCCCCTTCTCATTATCATTCCAAATTAGCGAAAGCGGCAGGTTTTATCGAAATAAAAGTAAATAAAAATTCGGTGTTTTTAAACCACAACACCGGTTTGTTCAGTTATATAAAAGATTATTATAAAGAACACGCTATTAATTTAAATTTATATTATGGCACAAATCTCTGTGATTTAATAAACAGTTTCAATTTGGAAGTTAACCGTTTCTGCCCTGTTTGCGCTGATGAATTATTAACATCTAAATCATCTGCTTTAATTTCCACCTTCGGCGACCGCACCTACCGCCGTTGCGCTAACTGCGGGATTATTTTCATGGACAGAACATGCAAACCTTCAATTGAATACGAAAAAGATTATTTTTTTGAATCTTACAAACAACAATACGGAAAAACCTACCTTGAAGATTTCGAAAATATAAAAGAAGCGTCAAAAAAACGATTGAAAGTAATAAAAAATATTTCTCCCGCACAAACGCAGAATCGCAAAGAAGAAGATAAACCCTCCCTTTTAGATATAGGCTGCGCATACGGACCTTTTCTTGCAGCCGCTAAAGAAGAAGGTTTCTCTCCCACAGGTATCGATCCGGCTCAAGACGCAGTGCAGTATGTTAACGAAAAATTAGGCATTAAAGCAATCCATTCCCTGTTCCCTGCCCCCTCATCCCTGTTCCCTGCTCCTTTTGATGTAATAACTTTATGGTATGTAATTGAACATTTTAAAAACTGCGTACATGTCTTTGAAGAAATAAAAAAATTATTAAAACCAAACGGCATACTCGCTTTTTCAACCCCTTCCTTTTCAGGCATCAGCGGAAGGGTTAATATAAACAATTTCCTGTCTGCAAGCCCCGCCGATCACAGAACGGTATGGTCTCCCAGAATGTGTAAAAAAGCTCTCTCCAATGCAGGATTTAAAGTAAAAAAAATTATTATAACGGGACACCACCCTGAACGTTTCCCTCTCATTGGAAAATTAGCAAAAAACAAAAACAACTTTTTCTACCGTTTATTGTTAGCGGTAAGCAAGCTCTTTAAGCTAGGCGATACTTTTGAAGTTTACGCGCAAGTAATTAACAATTAATAAATAATAAGATACAATTAAAAAAGGAAAAATTATTACCGCGAAGGCGAAAAAGCCGCATAAGGAAATAATGAAAGAAACAATAATTATTTTAGGCGCAGGGGTAATGCAAGGCCCTGCTATTAAAATCGCAAAAGATTTAAATTTATATACCGTCGTTTTAGACGGAAGTCCGTCCGCGCCTTGTATTTCAATGGCGGATCAATTTGAACAGATCGATCTTAAAGATAAAGAAGGAATCGAAGTTTTTGCGCGTTCCCTTCTTAATAAAACAGACCGTTTAGGGATAATGACAGCGGGAACTGATTTCTCTGCAAGCGTCGCATGGACGGCGGAAAAATTAGGGCTTCCGGGTATCCCTTATGAAACAGCCTTGAATGCTTCGGATAAATCAAGAATGAGGGAATGTTTTAAAAAAGCGGAACTGCCCTCCCCTGACTTTTATACAATTACAAAAGAAACTGAACCTTGCGCTCTGCCTTTTCCTGTTGTAATAAAACCTGTAGACAATATGGGGAGCCGCGGATGCAGGCGTGTCGATAACATCAATGATTTTCCGCAAGCGGCAAAAGCAGCAATTAATTTTTCCCGCTCAGGGCGCGCGATAGTTGAATGTTTTATGGACGGCCCTGAATTTTCTGTCGATGCGATTGTGTATCACGGAAAAATTACAATCTGCGGGCTTGCCGACAGGCATATTTTTTTCCCGCCTTATTTTATAGAAATGGGGCATACAATGCCTACAGTAATCAGAAAAGAAAAACAAGACGCTCTCTTAGAAACATTTTGCCGGGGGATTCACGCGCTCGGGCTTTCAGAAAAAGAGAATATAGGAGCGGCAAAGGGCGACATCAAACTGACAGAAAAAGGACCCATGATCGGGGAAATTGCGGCGCGGCTTTCAGGAGGTTATATGTCAGGCTGGACCTACCCCTATTCATCAGGTTGTTTGCCGGTAAGAGCGGCTATACTTACCGCGATGGGAAGAGAACCTGACAGCCTTACCCCTATATTAAACCGGACTTGCGCGGAGAGGGCCTTCATTTCCATTCCGGGAACTGTAAAGCAAGTTTTAATTAATCAAATAATAGAAAATAATGAACAGAAAGCCGTCAACAAAGAACAGTTTACTGATAAATACCTTAATGATTTTTTCCTGCGTATTGCTGAAGGGGATAAGGTTTCTTTTCCGGAAAATAATGTAACAAAGTGCGGTAATATTATCGCTTCTGCTGAGGACAGGGAAACTGCGGTTAATGCGGCGCAAAGCTCTGCCCGCTCTGTTTTAATCCGCTTAGACGCTTCAGACGCGCAAACCTCTTCTTTTCTGGCCAATACCTCAGGTGATGAGTTTCCGCCAAGCGCGTTTCAATTAACAGATGATCTAAAAACAGCTCTTTCAAAATTACCGGAATCGGACGCGAAATGCGAAAGTTCCCCTCCGAAAACATTAAATCTATCAATTAAAAATAAGACATTGATAATAATCCCATTTACAGAATTTTCTTCATCAAATTTAACCGATTATATGGGTAGGACAGCCCTTGAAGCATTGGAAGCAGTGCGTCAGCTTACTGGTTTAAATCTGCCATTTGAAACTCTAAAAAAGAGCGGAAATGCCGAAAATATAGTAAGGCTTGGCCGTTCTTTCTGGGCAGCGTTAATCCGCGGCTCTTATCAAGGAGCGACCTACTACATTGATAATTTGAGGTTAAATGAAACAACACAACAAACATAAAAACTTTATTCCCTGTTCTTTGTTAATTGTTCTTTGTTCTTTATTTTTTGTCCTATGCCCCCCTCTTTTTTCATTAACTCTGGATGAAACAATAAACGTAATTCAAGCTATCTCTCCAAACAAGCAAACGCAATTCCGCTGGGATCCGCTTTTCCATAACGGTATTTTTAAATTCGGCAATCATTACGGAAGTTTTAATGTCAGCCTCAATGAAGGTGAATCAGGATATCTTCTTATTAATAATAATGAAATTTTCAATGTCCCTTTACCCTATAACAGAGGGGAAGTATTAATTTTTCCTGATGAGTTTGTATCTACCATTAAAAATTCATTCACACGCCTGCACGAAGCCGATTCATCGCGTTTCCGTATTTCTACTATTATAATTGATCCGGGGCATGGCGGAAGAGATTCAGGTGCTGTAGGTTATCTTCCTGTAAATGGAAGAAATAGGGCTATTTATGAAAAAGATATAGTTCTCAAGGTCGCTCTTGCGCTCAGAGACCGTCTAACTCAGACCTATCGAGATAAAAAGATTTTAATGACACGCGATACCGACATATTTAAAACTCTTGATTTCCGGGCAGATATGGCAAATGCAGTAACTGTCCGCGATAATGAAGCGATAATTTTTATATCTATACATGCAAACTGGGGTTCAAGCCCTAACGCCAGAGGATATGAAGTATGGCATATAACATCAGGGCATCGTAGGGATCTCCTGGCAGATACAAGGCGAAATTATTCATCGGATATCAGCGCGATTTTAAATGCAATGCTTGAAGAAGAATACACAACAGAAAGTATACTTTTAGCGGACGAGATATTAAAAGGTTTTGAACAGACATTCGGCGCCTCTTTCCCCTCAAGGGGCAGAAAAGCCAATGATTGGTTTGTTGTAAGAAACAGCCGTATGCCTGCGGTTCTTGTAGAACTAGGCTTTGTTTCTAACAGGCAAGACGCTCTCCTTATGACCGAAGAAAATGGCTTGCAAAAATTAACAAGTTCACTATATAATGGGATAACTAATTTCATTGGTATTTTTGAACGTTAATGAGTGAATTTTTAAATAAAGTTTTTAAACCAATAACCGGGTTTTTATCATCCCCTATAAAACGCCGCCTCTTATTTATCTGTATTTTAACTCTTGCAGCAGTGATTGAATTTTTTATTTTAGGGCTTGCACGAAGGACTTTTGTATTTTATAATGTTGATAACGGTGTTACTGTCGTAGAAGACAGGATGTTAAAACATTCCGTTTCAAGGGAAGAGGATATTATCCGGTATATGGAGGAAACCCTTCTGGGACCTGTATCTCAGGATTTATTACCCCTCTTTCCAAGGGATACTAAGTTAAAATCGTTGTTATACCGTAATAAAGCGGTTTATATCGATTTTACGGAAAGCGCGGCTTTACCGCCCCAGGAAAGTATGAAAAACGGGGTTTGGAGGAGCGCAGTTGACAATTTCCGTACTTTATACGATAGTATCTTAAGGAATTTCCCGTATGTAAAAGACGTACGGTTTTTCATCGAAGGTAAAGCCGTTTTTTTAAGCCTTTCTGATGAGCTTTTTGATGTTCAGGAGGAGTTCCCGGATGCATTGCAAGACCATGTTGATTAGCCGGGCGATGCCGGTTTTTCCAAAATACAACTGTTTTTTGGAAAACCTTAATAAAGTGAATTTTTCATATTTTGCCGTTGACAAAAAATGAAAAGTTATATAAAATTAAAAGAGACGAAAATTTTTAAAAGAAATGTTTTTTAAAGGAGCTGTAACATGAAACAGATGCTCATTCTTGTCGTAATTGCGATGTTAGCGGTTCCGTTGTTTGCTGAAGAAGCCGTTCTTATCGACTTCTCCCTGCTCGCAGCGGATATTAATGTAAAGGTCAGTGAGAACGATCAAAACGATCAGCCTAACCAGAACCGTCAAACAATGATGGATTTCTCCCATAATGCGGGTGGCAGTTTCACTGCACAGCAAAAGGGGTTAATGAGAACCTCTCTTGCTATTTCAAACTGGGAAATAATTTTAGCTTCATCTTCCAGGACTGTAGGTAATACAACTTTAACTTTTACAAGAGAAGCTTCCTCCAAAGAGTTCACAAAAGTAATGGGTGTCCGCATCCGTTTCCCGGTTGAACCGTTTAATTCATGGGCAAGGATTAAACCGCCTTTTGACATTCCGGCATACGAAACCACAACTGTCGGCGAAGATGGTACTATCACCCCTATGGATGGAAGTGACGGTATAACCAACATAAAGAGCCGTTTTGAAGCTCAAGAAGACGGCGCCCCCGCTTACGGTGTTATTAAAAATGTCGGTGTAATCAGAGAAATAAAAGTACGTGCATACGGTCTTAACTTCCCGCATGGTCTTTCCACTATTATGGTTAACGCTAACGGCGAAGAAAGAACAATTTTCATGGGTTTCTTAAACTATGACGGTTGGGGAGAACTTATTTGGAGAAATCCGGCATATTTAACAGAAGTTAGAAACCGTGATCTTAGATTAGTCCCGCTTTATCCCTTTAATACACCTTTTATCAAGTTTGGCGGTTTCTTAATCCAACGTGATGCTGCAAAAGAAGGCGGAGATTTTGTTACATATTTTAAAGATGTAGCCGTTATCTACGACTTGGCAGTTCTTGATACAGACCGTGACATCAATGATGAAGCAACATGGAATATCATCCAAACACGTGAAGAAGCCCGCAAAGTTTGGGAAATGGAACGCTTTGGACAGAACCAAATTCTTCGTTATCTGGAACAGCAAAGACAAGCAACAGAAGTACCGTTTAACGATCCTTCACGCAGGGAAGAACAACAAAACTAAGTCTGACATCAAAGTCAGGACATAGAAGAACTGCCGAGAAAACATAGTTTTCCGGCAGTTTTTTTTTAAACATCAATACAATATATGGTAAATTTAAAAAATCAAGATATTCTTTCATCTGAAACGGGTCTGAAAGTAGAAGCTCTTGACCAAAATCATTTAAAAGATGAGTTTAATAAATATATAGAAATACGCTATATAATAGTAAATGAGTTAAAAGAAAGAACTGAGAATATCCTTACAGCAATTAAATCTAACCCTGTTATTAACGGACGGATAAAGAACTTTTCAAGTTATTTCACTAAATTTATCCGTCTTTTAAAAACAGGGCAAAAAGACCCTGTAATAACTGATCTTATGGGCTTAAGGATAGTCTGCCCTTTTATAGAAGATCTTCAAGTGACACAGGATTTATTAAGTAAAAATTTTAAAGTAATAGAAAAAGAATTAAAAGGGCATTATACATTTAAAGAATTTGGCTATGAATCCACTCACCTTTTAATTGAAATACCAAAAGACCTAATTGAAAAATACGGATATCCTGGAACAAATATTGCAGAAATTCAAATACGTACTATTTTGCAGGATGCATGGGCGGAAGTTGAACATGAACTTGTATATAAAGCGGAATTTAGCCCCTTTGATGAACCTATGAAAAGAAAACTCGCCGCTGTAAATGCAAGCCTTTCCCTGGCAGATATTATTTTTCAAGAGATTAGAAGTTACCAACGTAAATATACAAGCGAAATTGATAAAAGACGTGAAAGTTTCTTTCAAAAGATTGAAGAATCGACAGATAACCTCCTGTTTACAGAACAGGTTAAATCACTCCCCCCTATTCAAGTACAGCCTACCATGTGGGCAGGCGATAACCATTCAATTGATGATTTATTAGTTCACGCTTTATCGGCTCACAACCAGAACCGTTTTGACGAAGCGATTAGACAATATACAAAAATACTTGAGTTAAAACCACAAATTGAACCTGATATGAATATGAATAACGATGCGATACGCTCAATTATCTTTAAACACCGCGGAATGGCGCATTTTGCCAATTCTCAATACGACCTTGCAATCGAAGATTTCAGCGCGTCTTTAAAACATGACAAGAAAGCGTATAAGGTTGCATATTACAGAGGTGTAGTAAATTCCGTTTTAAAACAGTTTTCACAAGCAATAGATGACTATACCCTGTCATTATCAATTAACCCTTATCAATCATTCTGTCTTTTTAGACGCGCTCAGGCTTATTTCCATATAGGCGATTACCCTGGCGCACTTGCAGATTGCGAAAATTCATTATCCTTGGAACCCGGAAATCAATCTGCTGTAAAATTTAAAGATATCCTTCTTGAAAAATTAAAGATGTAATTAATGATCGAGGAGAGAATCGAACTCCCGACCAGTTGCTTCTTCAACAGACTATCATCCTGTATCGCAGAATTTCTAATCTGTTGGAGAAGGCAACTGCTCTATCCACTGAGCTACTCGACCTTTGTTTAATAATAACTAAAACCATTAATAATGGTAAACAATATCATTTTTGTGATTTAAAGTCAAGGAGAGTTAAGAAATTCTACCACAAAAGCGAGGAAGGCAAGGATAAAACGAAAGAATCGTATGTCTTGCGCCTTCTGCGCTTTCGCGGTAAAAATTATTTCAGCTTTTTTTTACAAGCTGATCATTGTGAAAACCATCGTGAAAAGCGCGACCGGTTCTGATATACTGATAACGCTGATGTATTGGGCAAAACCTTTACCGGTTTCACATAATGCATCGCAAGCTGCAGCTCCGGCTTTTCCCTGTACTATAGCGGTTGCGCCGATTGCAAGACCTGCCGCAATGGCAAACCCGAAATACAGTATTCCATTTTCAGGTGTTGTTTCTGCCGCATTCTTGAGCGTCCCCAATAAAATAAATGCGTAGAAAATCTGTGTTAAAGGGAATCCTGCAAATACTAACAAGGTCATGGGAGCCGGTTTATTTGTAGTAAAACACTTCTTCCATGCGCCGATTGCCGCTTGCGCGCAACTGCCGATACCAATGGCTGAACCGATGGCTGTTATACCAAGCACTAAACCGGCTCCTAATAATCCTAAATTCATACTTTACTCCTTACAATTTATTTTGCTTCTTTTTTTGCAAAGGGTTTGTAAGCTTTGCCTGACCAGCTAAGCCCTACATGCCCTGAAAATTCCAATGTATTTAAACGTACACCATGAACAAGGACAGCCAATACATTAAGCACCATGTTCAAACCATGCCCGAAAATAAATAATAAAATCCCTAAGAAAATCAAGAAATTACCAAATAAGGGACCCGCTAATAAATTAACCGTTCCTGCAATAGCAGCTCCTGCAAGCCCTACCGCCCAAAGCCTTATATAAGACATAATATCAGAAAATACACTTACTATCCCTAAAATAACGGTAATAATACTCTGTAAACTGGATATTACTGATTGTTTAAAGCTTGTATTATAATATCCAAACAAGAAGTTTAGAACAAAACCGCCTGCAATAAGGTAAAGCGATACAGGATGTAAATCTATTTTACGGGTTTCATTACTTACAATTAGCATTAAAACCACATTATATACACCGGTAAGCATAGCGATTTGACCTATATCGGCAAGGAACCTGGGCGTTTTTAATTTTATATATTTTGCTATATTATTAAGATGCGCTATTGACAGATGTATTAAACCGAGCGTAAAACAGAAAATCTGTAAGTTCTGGGTTACTAAAACAGGGTCTGTTTTTGCAGTTGAAAAATATGAAAGAGAAATATCTTGTAAAAACTGCGGAACTTTTTCAACTTCAAAACCGAACCAAGAACAGGTCAGTACGCCCCATGTTGCATTTGATATACCCAACAACAGCAGTAATAAAAATCCTTTAGGGATCGGTTTTTTCGGTACATTGCCCCTATTATCAACTGCAAATTTAAGAAGGCAGAATATTGCGATTAATGCAAGCATTGAACCATAAGCCGCATCGCTGAAAATCATACCAAAGAAAATGCTGAAGAAAACTAGGAACCATATTGATATATCAATCTCACGATAACCCGGCAGTAAGCCAAGGAAACCTGTAACAGGGGTAAGTACATCTACAAATTTATTATTTTTAAGTTTCGTCGGGACTTTTTCATCATCAGGATCGGGATCGTATGCTGATAAAGCCCAGCAATTATCTTTAGCAACGGCTTTTACCTGCCCTAGATCTTCTGTTGGTACATAACCTGATAACCATGAAAGTTTACTGAATGGATTTTCCGCTTCCCCTTGTATTGTTTCATCCAAAGTTTCCATATTCGCCATTGCATCTTCAAATTCAATATCCTGCTGTACTTTTACCATTTCCATATTTAAAGCGGAACGGCGGTTAGCGAAATTTATTAATTTTTCATCATATTCTTTTATTTCTTGTTTAACTATTTCAGCTTCCTGTAAACATTCATTCAAACTTTTTTCGGGCATTTTTATAGGTGGGATACCTTTTATTTCTTTTTCAAATACTAAAAGATAAACAACTGTTTTATTGGTTTTCACCTTGATGAATATAAGGTCATCTTCCAGATCTTCAAAATCGTCTTGAAATATTTCATAAAAATAAACAGGCATTCCGCTGTCAAACATTGCTTGAATAGTGCCGGGATCAAAATTACCCCAATTTTGAATGCGTTTTATTTCATGGCTAAGAAAGATATCCCTGTCTTTTAAAACTCGGCGTTTTTTATCGATATCCAACATAAACTCAGATAAATTCGGCCTTGAAGGGGCTCTTACAGCACTTAATGAGTACGGCTCTTCTTCTTCTGTACCGAAAAGATCAGTTGACCTTCTCCCTCTATGAAGCCCTATAGGTTTTTGCCTTCTTTCATAAGGGGGGCGGTTATCTTCAGGCTCCCCTTTCTTTTTCTTTTTTTTCTTTTCCTTAGGTAATTTAAAATCCCTTATAAGCCCGATTGCATCTTCTATTTTAACTTTCTGCCTTTGAGCATTGGAATTAATATCTACAGGTATATTTTTTGATTCAAGATGAATCACCCCGATGTCACGTAACTTTTGAAGGGCTATGTCACGGAATGCTTCCTGAACTACAAGACAGATTTTTTTCATTGGTACAATCATTTTCTTTTACCTTTTTATACCTTTATGTATTTACCTTTTCAACAGATGATCCGCTTTTTGCGATTTTACCCCGAACAACAGACGCTGTCTGCTGATCTCCTAAATAAACCTCTATCTTTTTAATATTATCCAGCGCTTGCGGAATTTTTATTTTTTCAAAAAGATTAACACGCTGTGTTGTTGTTCTTAATTCTTTATCAAGCCTTTTTCTCTGCTCTTCTACTATCTGCGCTTCCAGTTCTAACATTAGCGATTGCTTCATGCAATCTATCGCGGTATCAAGCCATAAAGGAGTGCGTGCAAGATCGTAGCGGGAAATTGAAAAATCCGCCCCTTTAAAGATAGGGATAGGCACGCCTGCGACATTTCCCTGTTCCGTTCTAAGGCTTGTAATTTTTAAAATATTTTTTGTAAAGAATCCGGTTTCGCCGAAAACCGCAATCCATCTTTTAAAAGATTCATCGAGATTTTCCCTTGCCGAGTGCAGCTCTTTTAAACGAAGGTCTGTAAGCCTGATTTCTCCCTGTAACTGTTGTTTTTTAAGCATCAAGGTAGGTAAATACCTTTTGTATCTTTTAAGAGAATCTTTTTGCTTTTTTAATTCGTTTTTTGTAAGCCTTATCTTAGCCATTATTTTTTCCCGGTTATTTATCCTTTGGCCAGAACTTATTAATTAACTCTGTCCTTAATCCTGTTTCTTCTTTTTCAAAACAATCTGAAAGAATTTCCCAACCTAAATCAAGCGCTTTTTCAAGCGGGATATTTACCGATAAATCCATCATCCTTTTTTCAAATTGTTCCCCGTATTTTAAAAGCTTTTCATCCCAGTGGGTCATGATAAAGCCCATCGCTTTTTTCTCTAAAGTATCGCGGAAAGAAGAATAAAGTTTGATCATACCGTCCATTAAAGCGCGGTGGTCTTCGCGAGTTTTACCGTTAACCTGTTGTTTAAGACGTGAAAGAGAGCCGAAAGGTTCGATACGCCCGTTTTTAAGATAGTACTGTCCTTCTGTGATATAACCGGTGTTATCAGGTACGGGATGGGTTACGTCATCGCCGGGCATCGTTGTAACACCTAAAACTGTGATTGATCCTAAACCTTCAAAGTCTACAGCTTTTTCATAACGGCTCGCCAACTGGCTGTAAAGGTCGCCGGGATATCCGCGGTTAGAAGGAACCTGTTCTTGAATGATGGAGATTTCCTTCATTGCATCTGCAAAGTTTGTCATATCTGTCAGAAGGACTAAAACATCTTTCCCTTGAAGAGCGAACTGTTCTGCAACCGCCAAAGACATATCAGGTATCATAAGACATTCGACTGTCGGGTCGCTTGCGGTATGTATAAACATAACGGTGCGGGCTAAAGCCCCGCCGTTCTCGATAGTTTCTTTAAAGGTAAGGTAATCGTCATATTTAAGACCCATGCCGCCAAGAATGATTACATCAACTTCCGCCTGCATCGCGATACGTGCAAGAAGTTCGTTGTAAGGTTCCCCTGAAACCGAGAAGATCGGGAGCTTTTGTGAAACTACCAAGGTGTTAAAAAGATCAATCATCGGGATACCTGTACGGATCATGTTGCGCGGAATGATACGCTGAGACGGATTAACAGAAGGACCGCCTATTGGGATCATGTTTTCATGTAATGCGGGACCGTTGTCGCGGGATTTTCCGGAGCCTGTGAAAACCCTGCCCATAAGGTTATCGCAGAATGAAACCTGCATGGGTCTGCCTAAAAAGCGTACTGTGTCCCCTGTGGAAATACCTCTACCGCCTGCGAAAACCTGCAAGGAAACTGTGTCACCCTGAAGCCTGTTTACTTCCGCAAGAGAAGTGCCGAATACTGTATCAACTTCAGCAAGATCTCCGTAACGTACTCCGTCTGCTTTTACGGTAATTACGCTTCCTGTTATCGATTGAATTTTGCTATATACTTTATTCATACTTTCCCCTAACCGGTTATTTTATTAAAATGAAACCTAGATAATAATTTTTCTGGCTTCATTATCCAATCCTTTTGATTGGCTTTTAATTGTTTTTTCAATTTCTTCTTCTATAGTGTCAAAACGTTCACTCTTCCATTCACAACCATTATAGTCAAGGAATTTCTGCCTTAACTTATTAAACCATGACCGCGCTTCGTTCTTATCTGTAAATTCAAACTGAGAAGCTAACACGATAAGAAGCTTTGTAAACACGTATTTTTGCCTTTCAGGTTTTACAGCCGCATCTACCGGATCAAATGAGTTTTGTTGGAAATAAACAGAGTCGATAAGCTCACCTTTAAGATAAACGATATAGTCCTCGGCACTTGTCCCTTCTTCACCTACAACCTTCATCATCTGTTCAACTTCTGTACCATGTTTCATAAAAGAGAGCGCATAAGATACTTTTTCGCTGTCAATGATGCCTTTATATTTTGACCATGAATCAAGAGGGTGTATTGCCGGAAACTTTCTTGCGTCTGATCTTTCGCGTGAAAGACCATGGAAAGCCCCTACTACTTTAAGCGTCGCCTGTGTTACAGGCTCTTCAAAGTTACCGCCTGCAGGGCTTACTGTCCCGCCGATAGTGACAGAACCCAGCTTCCCGTTGCGTAAACGTACAATACCGGCTCTTTCATAGAAAGACGCGATAGTTGATTCCATATAAGCGGGGAACGCTTCTTCACCGGGGATTTCTTCAAGACGCCCTGACATTTCACGCATCGCCTGCGCCCAGCGGCTTGTCGAGTCTGCAAGAAGCAAGACATGAAGCCCCATCTGCCTGTAGTATTCAGCCAAAGAGACTGCGGTATAAACCGAAGCTTCGCGCGCCGCGACAGGCATAGAAGAAGTATTACAAATGATGATCGTCCTTTCCATGAGGGAGCGGCCTGTCCTTTCATCTTTTAATTCAGGGAATTCTTTTAAGGTTTCTACAACTTCGCCCGCTCGCTCGCCGCAAGCGGCGATGATTACGATATCGACATCGGCAAAGCGGCTTGTTATCTGCTGAAGGACTGTCTTTCCCGCGCCGAAGGGACCGGGAATACAATAAGTTCCGCCGCGCGCTACAGGGTAAAATGTATCAATCAGGCGGACACGGGTAACCATAGTGTCTACAGGTTTAAGGCGCTCCTCGTAACAATCGATAGCGCGTTTTACAGGCCAGCGGAAACTTAAGGATACAGGGAAGTTATTGCCTTTTTCGTCTGTCAATTCTGCAATAACATCGCGGAGTTTGTATTTACCTGCGGGTTTAATCCATGAAATAGTATAACTGCCGTGAAAATTAAAAGGTACCATTATGCAATGGGTAAAGGAACCTTCCGGCACCGTCCCCAAAGTATCCGCACGTTCAACCTTATCGCCTTGATTTTTAACAGGTGAAAACTGCCATTCTATATCAGAAGGAAGAGGATCAAGGTAAACACCCCTTTCAAGGAAGTTACCCGCCGCTTGCGCTAATTGAGGTAAGGGGTTTTGAAGGCCGTCATAAACCTGCCCTAAAAGACCGGGGCCTACTTCTACAGATAACATGTCACCTGTAAATTCAACATCGTCGCCGATAGTAATCCCTTTTGTAATTTCAAAAACCTGAAGCTGAGCGATCTCCCCTCTTACTCGGATTACTTCGCTTTTTAATTTTGTTTCTGTTGTACTTGTAATCCCTGTTTGACCGCTTGATTTTGTTTCGACAACCTTTACATAACCGACTTCATTCATGGAAACAATTCCGTCAAAACGGACGCTTACCATATTGCCGTTAACGGCAGTTACTGTACCTTTTGTTCCGATCATTTTCTATCTCCCGTCATTTCGCTTTTATTATCATTTTGACTCTCTTGAAAATCTTTACTTCCTGCTTCATTAGGTGAAGAATTTATAATTTGCGAGTAAATTGCTTTATATTCAGAGAATCCTTTTTCAACTTCAAATAATTGCCGCCGTTCAAGTATTAATAATTTTAAAAAATATGCGTATACATTACTGCGGTCAAAATATTCATTATCTGCCATTAAATCAATAGCAGTCCAACGCGCCTTATCAATCATTATTTCCCCGTCCAGAGGCGAGCCGTCTTGGGTAAAAACTACGGAAGCTGCATTATAAGCGTCAGCAGGGAGGACGGGTACAGTGAGGGTTTCTAAATTTTCAAAGAAATATAAATCATCTTTGCCGTCTTGCGAGCCATCAGTTTTTGTATCTTTTTGAAAATCGTTAGGGTTTTTATCGTTTATTAACTCTAAATAGCGGTATCTTGCCAGATTTAAACGTAAAGTTCTTTCCCAGTCACGCCAGTTATCTATAAATTCACAACCTGTAGTAAACTTTTTATTTATTACTTTCTCGTTATCGATCATATCACGATCATCTAATTGTAAAGAAAGATAGTTTAAAAGAGCGGCATCATTTTTATTTAATAAAGATGATGCAAGTTCCTTAAATACCTCTGATGACATAGGAGGTTTTTGATCATACATCAAAGAGGGTAACTGGGACATAAGGTAATAATATAATCCCACTGATTACATTCCTTTAGATGAATCTTTTAAAATATCAGCCAATTTTGGATTCAAGTAGGTTGAAAGAAGTCCTGCAACCGCTTCCGAAGAAAAGTCATAATAAATAGACCCTTCTTTATTAGAAATTTGAAAACCATAGGCTAATTTTCGGTTAGATTTTAATTCTACACCTTTTCCCAATTCACTCTTTAATTGATTTGTAAAGAAACCTTGAAGCTGGTTTAACTCGTTTTCGGGAAGAATCAAGCTTAGATTATCGCTGCCTTTTGCTGACCAATTTTTAATGAGTTCCGGTAAAATTGATTTAAGCAGATCGTTGTTATAATTTACGCTGACGTTTTCATTAACGATCTTATTTAACAGCGCATGGATTTCATCCTTAAAAGCTAAAATCAAATTGCGGGAAGCCTGTTGCAAGGCGGCAAGCGACGCTTTTTCGGCACGTTCTGCTTCCTTTTTGCTGTTGGAAATAATTGCTTCCGCTTCTTTTTTAGCGGTTTCGATGATACGCGCAGCCTCAGTTTGTGCGTCTTTTTTCATTTCTGACGCTTGTTTTGAAGCTGTGTCTATCCCGTCCTTTTTTATCTTATCAATAAGTTCTTGAACCTGAATTTCCATCATTTCCTCTTTAATTTAATATATCATATAAATAATATTATATATTCTTTTTTTTAACAACCTTTTTTTTTAAATTATTGTGTACATAAATGCATTAACTGAACGAAAAAGTTTATCCTTTTAAAATCGTTAATCATTCTTTGCTGTAAAGGCTCCCTTGAAGCTAAATTTATCTCCTTCCAATTAATAAGCAGTTCCGGATGTTTTTTTTGTAAATCTTCGATAAGATTTTTAAGCTGTTTGCCTATCACGATTAAATTCTGGGCGGCTTCATTGATTATTTCCAGCGCTTCAGCGTTATTTTTTCCTACTATACTGTTGATATAGCGTACCTGCGTCTGATCCCTATCAACCCTGAGCAAAGCTGCCCTCAGCCTGGAGCCGTCGCCGCCGTCTTCCCCCATAACAACATCTATATCGTTAATTTTGTTTTGCGCATCAAGCAGGCTATGCATAGCCTCGCTCATTTCCCTTGACATCGTATTATTTGTCCATTGACCGCGGATTATAACTATATCGCATAATTCTTTGATTTCTTTTTCCACATAGTCATCAAGGAAAGCTTTTAAGTAATTTATCCCTTCTGCATAGTAAAAATAATCAACATTCTTTTTACGGTAGGTTTCACTGATTTGGATATTATAGTTATCCAATCTGACAAGGTCCGTTGTTTCAAAGATTTGCTTTGTTAACGCGCTTATCTGGGAATTCTTTTTAGCGTTATTAATTATCGCGATATAATTAAAAGCATCGGCTTTCTTTGATTCTAGCCAAGTATCGCCTATGGTTTCACGGAAAACGGAATGTTTAAACTGCCAAACAGGGTTTCTAAGGGTGTATTGAACTAATAATTCAAGGATTTTTGATGTATGAATTTCACGTAAAGTATTAATCATTGCATTAAATTGTTCATAATTTACAAGATCGTGCCCTTCAACGGTTTTAATAAGATTTAAAAGCTCTTTCCAGTCTTCTTCGGGTTTTAAAGGCTGGGTTACAGTTAAAAAATCCCCGATTTGGTCTATCATCAAAATCGTTTTAATGGCGGGGAATTTAGGTTCAATTAAAAAACTGCCGTCTGCAAAATGCGGGTCGAATTTCTTAAAGAAACCTGCAAAATTATACAAAGCAAATTGAGAGAAAGCCGAAATTAATTCATATCGGTGGTTAACGTTTGTTATGTGTTTTACATCAAACTGTTGAGTCAGTAAGTCAACATCAGCCTGGATAGACGTGATAAGTTCCTCTCCGGATACGGTTTTCGCTCTTTCATCGAGTGTTGCAGGGTCTATACGTTTAACTATATCCCTAATATTTCCGTTTATGCATGAATCAACGATCAGATGCCTTAATTTTTTCATTTTACCTTCGTCTTTCATAAACAATTTGATAGGGTATATCATTTTGTAAACAGAAAATAAAAATGACATAAAGGAAGGGTCGGTTTCTTCGGTTCTTATTCTGAAAAACTTGGCATATTTGCTTTGATTTAGTTCCTTGCCGATGCCCTTGAGCATATTTTGTTTTTCATCGGTCAAACCTTCGTTTGAGAATAAGGAAAATACCTTATCCATAAAGTCTTCTGCCATACTTGCTCCTATGTTATATTAATATAGGTATCTTAAATTTGCAAATTTTTTTTTCATTTCAATTAAATCTTAATTTAAAACATTTTATTTTAATATTATTTTATCAATATTCTTTCTTATTTTTTCTTAGTATGAAACCGTATTTATACCCTATACCTATTTGAATACTTGCACGTGTGTATTGGGTATCAAGTTCAGTTAGATGGGATTTACCGATATCCATTGCAAATCGCGGGTCTATTGTAATCATCCCGGGACCGGCTTTTACACCTACTTGAAAACCTAAAAACCATGATGACAATGCCGGTTTTGTTCTTCCGATTAATGATTGATTTATAGAAATACCGCCGTAGGGTTCAAGTAAAACATTAGCAGGCGGTTTAAAAACAAATTTTATTAAAAATGGTATTTCCATAATTAAATCACGATGGTCTACTTTATTTTCACCTGAACCTGTTACTACCCAATCTTGTTTAAATTGAAAACCTGTGGCTATGGAAAAGAAATTTACAGGATGAAAATCTACAAGAACTTTTAAACCGAAATTTAACCAGTTAATTGATTTTTCCTGCCCTTGATAAATACTAGGCAGCCATAGTACAGCCGCTTCCAAATAAAGCCATTTATTACGCCATTCATTAGTGCGGATAATATCAGGAAACCCGGAAAGCATATTATAAACAATAATTGACAATAGTTCTGCAATAGATGTATCGAGAGCATTATAAAATATATGCTGTGAACCGATAACCTTTCCTGTTTTTGTATTTATCAATTCAAGCACAAAGGCGTATTTTTCTGAATCTTCTGATACTTTTGAATAAATATCGATTTCTGTATGATAATAACTTATGTCACCTGTCGTGTTAAAAAAATGTAAATTACCATTTATTTCCTGTGAAATAAATTCATGATTGCCGTCTTTTCCCTGTCTATGGTTTTGAATTTCATCTTTTGTCGCATTACATATTATACATCTTGCTTTAGTTTCGCTTTCTAAAAGAATAGTCCCTTTTAAAATATAATCAGATGCCGCTTGCGATCTGACCAGCGTATACAACTGAGATACAACTTCAAAAGAAAGTTGGCGGTAAAAAAAAACAATATCTCCCGCTCTCAGCCCGTTTGCTTCAGCTTCGGCGCTTGCTGTAACAGGGGGTACAAACACTTGGATATCACGGAGATTTTGCGAAAAAGCAGAAACAGCGATGATTAAAAATAAGATGATAAAAAAGTTCTTTCTCATTTTTAATTATAACCAAACAATATCGAAGATATCAGATTCATCCCCGCCGCCTGAATATGTACCTCTAACTTCGATTGTATAATGGGAGGATTTCTCAGAATATGTCACTTTTATCTGATGCCTTCCCGCAGTATTTAATTTTATTTCCCCGTTTGTTATTGGAATTGTATTAGGATTATCAACACTATGAGCGTGTTCTAAGATTTCAATTTGTAATCCGGGTGTATTATAAGACAGTTCTTTAACCACTCCGTCCCCTGCATACATAATTTGTAAATCATTTTTGGGGACAAACCATTGTTCGGTTTCGTATAAAATACGCGCCGGTACCAGCCACAAGAAGTCTAAATCCCCCGCTCCTCCGCCGTTTCCGTCACCGCTTCCATCGGTATCTATACTTCCGACAGGCTGACAGCTAATTATGAAATATACCATGAGAAAAACAGTTAAAATTCTCAAGAGACATTTCATAAACACTTCAACCTATCGGAAATAAACCTTTAATTATTATTAAATGCCGATTCAATCTTAATTTTTGAAGGATCGCCTATACCCAGTAATATTGAACCGCCGAGACCTATTCCATTATCTATGTAGTTGTTTTCAACGCCGGGTTGAATAAACCATGAAACAGGATCGACATTATCATCTGATTTTGAAGATGTAATCGCATATACAGGAATATTAAAGTTAAAAGCAATTAATCCGCCTTTCGCTTTAGGCACTTCAATAATAAAATATGCTTCATTATTAAAAAGAGCGTCTGCGGTTTTATTATTTACCATTGTTACATTTACACCGACAACTTCTGTATTTCCATTGATCTTTTCACCATTGACAATAACGTTTGGTGCTATCATATCGGTATATTCATACGATGCAGGAGCGGCTGCTATAATGCCTTTAACATATGCTGATATGCGATGATCAATATCACCTGCTGCTGGAGCCGTTGTTACAGTACCGGAAGCAATAGCTGTTCTAAAAGTAAATTTCCCTGCATAAAAACGAGAATTAATAGCAACGCTGCTTTCATCTGATTTTAACATAAACAAAGGAAAATCTACATTTTTATAATTTTGTGATGAAAATTGGGCTCCAAAACCGGGACTATTAGTGGAATTTGCATCTATTGAATCTGTAAAAGCATTAGGAATTCCAGCTGGGTCAAATTTACCTTGAACATTAGCCAGTGATGTATCATCTACCCATTGTGTATAAAAACTTGAGGAAGCTACTAAAGTTCCGATACCGGAATCTAACGAAGCGATTTCAAATGTTACTCTTGAAGTTGTAGATTTTACTATTGTGCTTCCTAAATAACCTCCTGTATTACCGGCTGTATCTTTAAGTGTTCCGACTGCAAGAAGAACAGCGCCTTTAGATGTTTTTTTACCTACAAATAATATAGCGGCTCCCTTGTCTTCATCAGTTCCAACGTCACCGGAAATTTCACTTGAGTCAAAATCTACCGAACCGTAATCAATGCCGACTGATCCATCGTTACCACGGAAAACAGCTAAAGCCGCGCCTTCTCCTCTTTCCCATGATGTTCTTGAAATTTTTACAACAGGAGTTATTTCTTTAGAGTTGTAATAAAAAACCACCTCATAATAATCATGGTTAATTCTTGCAAGCGCGTTAGTCAAAGCTCTTGACATACTCTTGCTAGGGCTACCCCCATCTAGATTAATTGTTACATATCTGCCGTCCTCAGAATACTGAGCAAATTCTTCTTCCCCACTTCTGTCATCTAATGATTTAGGTACAAAATCACAAGCAACCATCGTTAAAGCCAGTGCAAGAAGTACTGATACTCCTGCAAAAATCCATTTTTTCATTTTCTAACTCCTTCTTATCTTTTAAAAAGAATCATACGATCCCTTTTTAAATGGTTTATGTTAATAAACATACCCCTTTTAACACACTACTATAAAGTCTTATGTATTACTGCTCATTTGTCAAATCTTAAAAATAATGCGATTCTATTTTTTTATAATAATTTTTTTTAAAATCTTTTATTGTAATGCCATTATTTATAATCTGTCATGAGTAATTTACGCACAATATTAAATAAAGTTATTTTTTTTAGTATTTTTGCTATACGTTTGTATGTCGTATTGTATATTAATTATAAATTATTAATTTTCTTTCTGCTCTAAACGCGCTGCTATTTCTTTTGCTTTAGGAGAAATATTTTGCAAATTTTTTATCCTTTTTCCGTCGGAAGGGTGTGTGCTGAAGGTTTCAAGCGTTTTACCGCTTCCGGCTTTTGACATACGCTCCCAGAAAAGTGCGCCTTCGTCAGGGTTATAACCTGCGATTGCCATTAATATCAAACCGTATTCATCCGCTTCATTTTCATGTTTCCGGCTGAAGGGTAAGGTACCGCCGAGCTTTGTCCCTGCGCCGTAGGCGAGAAATACCAGAGAACGGGTTTCCGATGATTGGTTTGAGGTTAAAACAGATAGCCCAATTTCGCCTATTTTTTTAAGGATTCCCGCACTCATACGTTGTTGACTGTGATTTAACAGAGCATGGGAGATTTCATGCCCCATAATCACTGCAATACCCGCTTCGTTCTGCGCGTAAGGTAAAATCCCGGTATAAAAAACCACTTTCCCTCCGGGAAGCGCCCAAGCATTTATTTGATCATTTTGCACTAAGTTGAATTCCCACATATAATCCTTTAAATAATCAGGATGCTCTTCCGATTCAAGCAGTATCTGAGCCGCTTGCGCCAGTCTTCCCCCGACCCTGACGATCATATCTGCTTCAGGGGTGTTTTTTACCACATTACTTTCTTTGATAAAATCATCATACTGGGCAAAAGACATTGAAAATAGCGAAGAATTATCTACAAAAGCCATTGTTTTTTTACCTGTCAGGGGGTTATTAAAACAACTTGAAAATATCAAAATAATAATAAAAGTGAATATCATCTTTTTCATAAGTAAATTATGTATCAGTAAATACTAAAAATCAAATATAATATTAATTAGGTAAAATAAATGTTAAAATCTTTTCTTTTAATTCCTCAAGCCCAAGCCCGTTCTTTACAGAAACAACAATACTGCCAGGAAAGCGGCTTTGAATATCTGAGATTTGTTCTTTATCTTGAAGTTTATCAATCTTGTTTAGTAAGGTAATCATTGGAATATTTTCAATTGATTGCCCTGTTTTACCGGAAAGTTCCCTTAAGACCGATAAAGTTGTCTCGTAATTATTTTGAATATCAGGCTCCGCAGCATCTAGAATATTGATAAGTATATCGGCGGATGCCGCTTCTTCCAGCGTTGAACGGAAAGCTTTAATTAATGCGTGAGGCAGATCCCTTATAAAACCGACAGTGTCTGTCAATAAAACAGAAAGTTCCGGAGTAAGCTGAAATCTCCGTGTTACGGCATCCAGTGTGACAAAAAGTTTATCCTGCGCTTCTACATTTGCGCCTGTTAAGGCGTTAAGTAAACTTGATTTCCCCGCATTTGTATAACCGACTATCGCGCAAACAGGTATCTTATTGCGTTCCCTCTGCCGCCTTTGCAACTGCCTTTGTTTTTTTACCTGCTCGATTTCTTTTTCAAGCCGGTTTATGCGCTTCTCGATTGTTCTACGGTCGGTTTCAAGTTTTGTTTCACCTGAGCCTTTTGTGCCGTAACGCCCTCCCCTTTGACGGGAAAGATCGATATATTTATGCGTCAAACGGGGTAAAAAATATGTTAATTCTGCCAGTTTTACTTGTAATTCAGCTTCTTTTGTACTTGCCCTGTCTGCAAAAATACGGATAATTAATTCCTGCCTGTCAATAACAGGAAGACCTGATAATTCTTCCCAATTTCTTTGCTGCGACGGGCTGGTATTCCAATCAAAAATAAAAAGGTCAGCTTTTATTTCAGAGGCTTTTTGCGACAGGCTTTCCGCTTTTCCGCTGCCCATCCCGTATTTCGCGCTTTTTTCCCTAATTTTTATTTTTTCGTGACAGGCAATTTCAAGATCCAAGGTTTCTGCAAGACCGCGCAGTTCATTAGCTTTAGCCTCATCGCTGAAATCACCGTTAAGAATACTTATTAAAAAAGCCCTTTTTGGTTTCTCTTGAGTTTCAAATAATTTCTGCATAAACCCCCGGCGCTCATTTTAATTTTAGATATTAAACAATTTGCTGTATGCTTCTAAGGCGCTGTCTCCAAAATCATGAGAAAGTACTTTCTTTGTAAGGATTTTTCCTAACTGCACTCCCTCTTGATCAAAGCTGTTAAGATTCCATACAAAGCCTTGAAACATTACTTTGTTTTCAAAGTGAGCAAGCAGGCTTCCCAATACGGCAGGGCTAAGACGCTTTCCGTAAATTAAACTTGAAGGCCTTCCGCCTTTGAATTCTTTATTGCCATCACTTGAGTCCTGCCCCTTTGCAAATGCTACTATTTGCGCGGTTAAATTTGCGGCTAACTTGGTTTGGCTTACAGAATTATCTACCGATACATCATCATTTTTCTGGCTTTCCGTAAAACCTATAAATTGAAGAGGGATAATATCTGTCCCCTGATGTAATAACTGGTAAAATGAATGCTGCCCGTTAGTTCCGGGTTCTCCGAAAATAACCGGACCTGTGCTGTAAGAAACAGGTTCACCGTTTCTGTTTACACGTTTTCCGTTTGATTCCATGTCCATTTGCTGTAAGTGCGCAGGAAAACGTGAAAGCGCCTGACTGTAAGGCAGAACCGCCGTACTAGGATAATTTAAAAAATTGCGCTCCCACACTCCTATAAGCGCGTCTAAAAGAGAAGCGTTTTTTAAAATATCTTCGTTAAGCGCAAGTTTATCCGCTTCTGCCGCTCCGTTTAGGAAATCTATAAAAACTTCAGAGCCGAAAGCTAAAGACAGAATGCAGCCGCCTACAGCGGAAGTTGACGAATAACGCCCCCCGATATAATCATCAATATAAAAAGAATCAAGATACGCGCTGTTACGTGCAAGAGGGCTTGTTTCGCTTGTTACAGCGATCATGTGTTTGCTTGGATCAAGCCCTGCTTTTTTCAATTTATCTTTTACAAAAAGTTCGTTTGCCAATGTTTCCTGAGTTGTGCCACTTTTTGAAACTAAAATAAAAAGACATTGTTCAAGCTCGGTATTTGAAATAATCTGCGATGCGTCATCTGGGTCTACGTTAGATATAAACTTTGCATTGAGCTTCTTTTTCCCTTCCGCTACAGCCCAGTTATCAAGAGCGAGGTATAAAGCTCTCGGCCCTAAATCAGAGCCGCCGATACCGATTTGAATTACCGTTGTAAAATTTTTCCCTGTCGAACTTTTAAATTTACCCTTGTGAACATCATCTGCAAAACTGCAAAATCTTTTTAATTCATTGCGGTAAAAATCACCTATATTTTTCCCGTTCTCGATAACAGGCTGTCCCTGCTCCCCGCGTGAGAGCTGGTGTAAAACCTTGCGTTTTTCTCCGGTATTTATCATTTCCCCGTTAAGAAGAGCTTTATATTTAGCTATTAATTCCTGTTCGCTTGAAAGTTCCTGCAAAAACTTGATTACCTGCTCATCTGCCGCTTTCGCCGCCCATGAATAAGTCAGTCCTGCCGCCATAGGGGTAACGCACCCGCTCACTCTTTTTGCATCAAGTTTTAATCTAAAATCAAAAGAATAATTTTTCGCATAGTCATAAAGTTTTTTATAACTATTTGTTTTATCAAAATTTAAAAATTGCATGGTTTTCTCCTTATTTAATAATATTCCTTTATTTGTTTTTTTTCAATCTAATAATTATAAATTTATTCTTCTTCCTGAGGCCCTGTAATTATTCCTGCCTTATTTAATCCGATTAAAAGAGGCACTCCTGCCAGCGTTGCGCCTAACGCAAAAAGCGCTCTTTCTACGGGGGCTGTCACCATTATTATTGACCAAATCTCTTTAGGTTGTTTATAAAGCACAAGTGAAAAAAAGTTTCCTATGGTTGCGCCTCCTACAAGTCCTGAAAAGGCGCATAACCAAATTGCAGGGAATTTCCAGATACGTTTCGGGCTTAGAAAAAGTTTCCGCGAAAAAATAATCCCTGCAATCATAATTAAAAAGCCAAGCCCGTAAAAAATTATCGGAAACCGGATAAAACTTCTGCCGGTTTCCTGAGTGAACCAGAGGATGCTTCCGATTATGTAAACGATTATCCCACCGTTAATAATTAAACTGCCGTTATGGTTTATAGCGACAGGCGATCCTTTCCCCCAAGCGATACAGCCTGTAGTAAAAGCGGTTACAGCCCCTATTATAAAAGTTCCAAGCCCCATCCACGCTGTATGAGGCGCGATTAAAGTACCTAGAAACCCTCCTATTGCCGAACATAAGGCACCGCCCAAGGGGCCGAAAAATATTCCCGATAAAGGATTTAATATATGTGATACAGAAAATACACCGCCTGTCCCGATAATAGGAAAGGTAGGTAATAAATGCCCGGACGCGACAATTGCAGCCCATACAGCGACAATTGCAGGATGGATTTTTAATTTTTGTTTCAATTACGCCTCCCGTCAAATACTATCCCTTTTCTGTCCATTTTAATCAACCTATCCGCTAAAGACGCTAAAGACATATTGTGCGTAACAAAAATAACCGTATATCTTTTTGATTGCAATTCTTTTAAAGTATTCATGATTTTTAAATTTCCTTTATAATCATTGCCGACATCAGGCTCATCTAAAAGAATGATCTTTACACCCATTGCAATAACACAGGCAAGTACTGTTTTAGTTTGATCCGCTCTGCACAATGAATGAGGGAAAGCGGTTTTATCTTTAATACCGGCTGTATCAAGAGCTTCTTCTGTACGGCGTTTTATTTCTGATTTTGAAAGACGCATATTTTTTAAAGCAAAGGCAATTTCTTTAAAACACGAGTCTGTAAAAAGCTGATTTTGCGGATTTTGCATAACAAAACCTATATCATTTGAAATTTCACTGACTGTAAGTTCTTTTGTATTTTTACCGCGAATAAAAATACCGCCTTTTGAGGGACGCAGAAGGCCTGTAATATTTTTTAACAGCGTTGTCTTTCCGCAGCCGTTGTCTCCGATAACAGCGGTAATATCATTTTCCACTATTGAAAGATTAATATTTTCAATAGTTACGCCGTCATGATAGGTGTATGAAAAATTATTAATATTTATTACAGAAGAAGAAGGCAGAGTACAGGGAACAGGGAACAAGGAATAAAGATTAGAAGAGAGAGACAGAAGGTTTGTAATCGGTTCTATTCCGTTTTCTTCAAGTAACGCGCTGTTTGAAAAAATATTTTTCGCTGTATCATACGCGGTAATTTTTCCGTTTTTTAAAATACAAACCTTGGAGGCGTATTCAGCCATTAGGGATGTGTTTCCTGATGCGATGATTATCGTTATGCGAAACTTTTCGTTAATCTCTTTTAAAACATTTAATAATTCGCGGGCGCCTTGAGGATCAAGGCGGCATAAGGGCTCGTCTAGCACAAGGATTTTACCTTTCATGGAAAGAGAGGCGGCAATAGAAAGACGCTGTTTTTCGCCGCCTGAAAGCGTCGGAGGCTGTCTGTCTTCAAAGCCTGAAAGCCCTACAGCTTTAAGCGCGTATTCTATACGCTGTTCAATATCTTCTTCAGGCAGGCAAAGATTTTCAGGGCCGAAGGCCGCTTCATGACGGACTGTAGATGTAAAAAGCTGGGCATCAGGATCATCTAAAACTATACCGGCTTTTAATGACAGTTGAGGCACGGTTA